>Ga0209639_1000729_pt1 | contig 41139 bp, 21 predicted proteins | sample EPASupsiteHSE605_FD_187268 | JGI IMG/M metagenome (GOLD analysis project Ga0209639, IMG submission 187268) | Bioremediated contaminated groundwater from EPA Superfund site, New Mexico - Sample HSE6-05 (SPAdes) (version 2) | ecosystem: Environmental > Aquatic > Deep subsurface > Groundwater >... | reverse complement strand
ATTCACTTCATACTTGTCTCCATTATAAACAACAATTCCATCTTTCTCTTGACAACAAAGACGAAAACGAAAACCATCAACAATTCCAAAATGTGATTCCCATTCTCTCAACAAATTAATAACTCCAATCTGATCATTTCTATCACTAGGAATACATCCTGACACAAGAAAATCAATGAAATGACAAAAAACTCCAAAATCACACGAATCACTCAAAACAATCCGATCTTTTGTCGTATATTCATCTAGATACTTGTTTAAGCACGACAAAAATTTCTTTTCAACAAGTTTTGTTCTATCATGACACTGAAACACAACTTCTGGCATCAACAAAAAAAATGTCAACTTTTACTCAAAGAAGAACTTTTTTCTTGTTCCTAATCATGAATATTCTCCGATTTTCAACATATATCTTGATACTGATAAACAACTGCTGGTATTAAAACATCACCAACTTTTACTCAAATAATGTCGATACAAAGTAGGTAATAATGCATTCTGTCGATACTCAAGCAATAAAACACCAATACTGTATGAAGATACAAATAGTATTGAATCATCCCGCCATAGATACTGTTTTTTGGGATGTTAGTTTGAAGAGTTAAAGTGTCCTCCAAAATACTTGTAAATTAGCCGTTTAAAATTACAAATGTTTGAGAGAATTATTGTGGCATTTTGATGGAGCCTCTTCCAATCCTTGATATTATTTACGAGTTTTTTACCAGTCCGATGTGGAATGATACAATTAAAGATTTTATCATTGCCAATTGTTATATATTCACTGGCGATGACGAATTTTCTCATGAACACCAAAAATGTCATGTGGAATTTTGTACCATCATTGAGAATACTTTGAATATATATTTGTTTGAACTTCTTGGAATTGATTTTGATGTTTTTGAAAAAGCATGTGTTGCAGCTTCCAAGTATCCAGATTCAATTGGTTCCAAAGTTTTGTCTGTATTGAAACAAGCCACAGACTTCAGATATTTTGCTGCCAAAATGTATGCATATAATGTCATGCTTGATAGAGAAGTGTCTTATAGAATTCAAGTTCATGGTGATGATTCCAAAGCATTCTTTACTGAATGCGAAACAATGGATACAGCTGCCCAAATTGCAACGGCTGAGCTAAACAAGGTTGAAGCAGAACTTGGACTTCCTCCCACAGTTCCCGTCATTGATTATGAAGTAACAAGAAGTGTCTCGATTCCAGAGTCGAAATCTGATAAAGTCATTGAAGTTGTCTCTGCTCCTAAAGTGAAGGCCGAAGAACCAATGGTTGTACCAAAGGTTGAGCCGAAAATTGAGCAAGTTAAACCTGTCCAGGAAGAAGAAAAACCTGTCATTCCAAGTTTGAAGAATCTCAATATATCAGATAGCGAAAGGGAACAACTCAAACTAAAACTCAAAAGAGAAAAAATGAGTCAAACAGTTGATGAAGAAGAAATAAAAAGAAGGAAGGAAATGTTCCAAAAGAGAAAGGAGCAATTAACAAATGAGAAAAGAGAGATATTGCAAGAAAAAATTCAGTTTGATATTAAGAAGAAACCAGCTAAGATCATTGTTAAAGAAGAAGATACAAGCGATGCTCTTGTGAAAGCTCTTGCAAAGCGTGTGAAGACAATTATCCAAACCGAATAAACAAAGAAAACTCACATTTATATAAAATCATCACAAGGAATTTCTATTATTGTTCCATTAGTATTTACCTTATCTTGAACCTTATCAAAATCAACCCCAAACTTTGAGGCAAGTTGCTTAAGGGATGACATATCCGAATCAGAACTAATACTTTTAACATGTTGAAGTTGATCAATTAAAGTATTTCGTTCGTGCTCAAGCTCAAGTTTGTGCTTGTCAGATTCAGATCTCATCTGTTGTTTCAATTTTTGTAGATCATCAATTCTCTTCAACTTCTCATCAAGCATTCGTTTTAGTTGTTCCTTTCGTGCTTCTCTTATTTTATCGTTTCGCGCTACTCTAGCAATCTTTTGCTCAAGTTTTAATCTCGATTCAACTGATTGCTTCTTAAACTCAAGAAGCTGTTCTTCTCTTTTTCGATTCATTTTTTCATCTTGAATTAGCATTTGTTTCACTCTTTCTTCATTTCTTTTTAGTTCATTCTCCTGAATCTGATTAAGTTTCTCTTGAATTTTTCTCGAATGTTCATCTCTGCCTTGGCTTGCTTCCGATATCTTTTGTTTCTTTTTCAATTCAATGTCTAAATACCTTAAATTGGCTTCTTCAGCTTGTTGAAGCAGAAATTCTGCTTTCTGTTGATATTCAAGTTCAATTTGTTTCTTCTTTTCGGAGTATTTTTGCATTTTTGCATTGATCCTATCTGACTTTTCTTTCATCTGTTGAGACCGAGTTTGTTCGAATTCTTTAAGTTTCTCAAAAGCACGATTTTCTTTCTCTATTGAATCTTGAAGTTTTTTTTCTGCTAACAATAATTGTTCTTCTTTAATCTTTTCAATATGATCTCGCTGAGAAGCAAAATATAGTTCTCTCATTTCAGCAACACGTGCCTTTTCTTCTTCTTCCTTTTCTTTACGCTCAGATTCTTTTATTTCCATTTGAATTCTTTTCTCCTCAAGGACTCTAGCTTTTTCATTTTGAATTGATTGAATCCGTAGTTGAGCCGCTTGGGTTTTCTCCATCCTTATTTTTTGTTCCATTTCTGCTTCTTGTGCTCTCTTTTTCATATCCTCTTCGAAATTCTCAATAGATTTCATCATTTTTTGGTATGCGATTTGTTTCAATTGTTCTTCTTTTTCTTCTTTCTCTTTCTTGATTCGATCAATCTCCATCATTTTCTTCTTATCCCTTTCTTCGTTTTCCTTTTTCTTCTTTTGTCTGTCAACATCATCCTTTTCCTTTTTTTCAAATTCCTTCATTTCCCTAATTTTCTCATTATCATTCTCTCTTTTTTCCTTAAGTATAGAATAGAGTAGTTTCTCAACTTCTTTGGCTTGTTTTTGGGCCATTTTCTCATTTCTATCTTTTTCTGCTTGAATAAACGCTGCTTTAATCTCTTCAGCCCTCAAGTCAATTTCAGAATTGGAATTGGATTCCTTCTGTATTACTGATTCCCTTTCCTTTTTTACGCACTCAATCAAATCATCAACTTCTTTCACCCTTTTTTCTCTGACCATATTCTTAATGCTGGCTTCTCTTGAGTAACTATTGAGCATAACATCCGTTGGATATTGCAATTCTTGCTCATTGATCCCAAGATTTTTTATTGCCTGAATCGTATACTTCTCGGTGAAATGTACAGGGAGCTCTGGATTAAAACTGAGAATTGATCCACTTTGGAGCCTTTGGGTATTTGATTTTTTAAGAGCAGCAGGAATATTTGAGGGTCTCATCAATGGCGGCCGCACAGGAGCATTTTGAGATTGGCTCATTGGAGCTGTGTTGGGTTTCTTTTTAATACTATTATTAGTCAATTTTGGAAGTGGTTTTGGATTTGCATTAATTTTCTTCGGCGAACCGGCAATTATATTCTTTTTTGTGCTTACTTCTGTTATAAGAACCTTATTGGAAAAGTTACTATCAACACTTTTATCATCAAGGCATATACCTGATTCGATTGAATTCGCTTCATCAAAATCGTTTTCTATATCTACAATGTTCTTTGTTCCAGCATTGCTATCATTTACAAAGTCATTATCATCACTAAAATCATCACTCATTTTTTGGAATAACGTTTTAAACAAATCAAACAACAAACTCAGCATGGAGAATCATTAAAGCTAGACATAATATGCTTGTGTTTTTTATTGTTTGTTTTTTCCAAAAGGAATCTGAAATTCAGCTTTCTGTGAATACTTCATGGAAATATGATAGTATATTTGCAGAGTCTTTATGTTTTATGAATGAATATGGGTTGAAGTATAATAGTTGTTTGGTTGATAGAATTAATGCCCAAAAATCATTTCCTGAATCAAAAGAGAGTGTTTTCAAATTGTTTAGTGGTTGCCTATCTAGTGAAGATTATCTATTTTTCCAATACTTGATGGATTACCGGTTTTATTCACCAAGAGTAGCATTCTATCAAGATAATAGTATTTCAATGCAAGATAGTTTTGAATTCGAGCTTTATACTACTTGCATTCAGGATTTGCTCATTTCTGAAAAAGCTTTCATTCAATCAAATTGCACAATTCGACCTAAAGTGACAAAATTGAGTCATGGGCATGCATTACCGGGATACTTTGTGGAATTTAGGCCATTTAAGTATTCAATGGAGTATGGTGTTAAAGATACTTTTCAAAAAAAGGCTGCAAAACATTCAGTCCATAATATTCAAGGAAGAGATGAAATTCTTAATGCTTTCCATACAGATGACAGTGTTTCAAACGCAGAATCAGTTAGGAAAAGGTTTTTCAGTTATATAGCTAAGTTTTCGGATATCAAAGATAAGCTTAGGATTCTGAAGTTGATTACCGAGAATTGGCCACTGGCTTCACAAGAAATTGCACATACTGCTATTGATGAAGAATTAGAAGAAGAAATAGTTGATGGTCAAGCAGATATAACTTATCATAATTCCATGGTTTTAAATGGGAGAGTGATTCCAATATCAACATTCGATCCTTTTTCATTAGTTCAAATTTTAAATGAAGAAAAGAGGCTAAGAAGTGTTTTGTTCGATCATTTCGGCCTTGATAAAAATTCAATAGATGTTTTGATGGAGAGCGAATCCAGAAAACCTGTGTTTTCTATTGATATTCGTGACGGTCCAATCATATGGATCAACAACCTCGAAACTGATAAAAGATATAGAAAATTTGCACGAAATCTGAAATCTCTATTTGGTGCCCTTGATGCTCCTCCAAAAATCCGGAAAAACATTGTTAATATAGTTTTAATCATTGACCCATCGTTTAAGAAAGATTTTGAACTTTTATCGACAATGCATCATATGCTTGAGAAAGGGTATGCTGCTCGTGTAGGATTGTTGTTAGTGGATAATGGGAAAGCCAATAATTCGAGTATTATTTGCAAGATGATTTCCAATTTATATCAAGAAAATTCATCAATGATTTTCCAGTTTTTTAGTGAAGCCTTTTCTCATGAAAACTCATCAAGCATTGAAGAATGTTTCAATATCGCCATCAAGAAATTACAAATATCTGATAATGGCAGTGATAATAGTGGATTTTTAGAGAACACTTCTAAATACTTATCCACTTCAGGACTTCAAGGGCATTCTTTATGGATAAATGGTGAATTATACCAGTCTGACGATCTTCAGGATTATTTACTAATTGGACCAATGGAATCATTAAAATACGCTCGTTCAACACTATCTCTTCAATCATTTGATATTGATATTTTGGATTATATCCTGAAAAAGAGAAAATCTGTGACAACAAAGAATAATCATATACATTCTTCCCATCCAGTTTTTCTTCCAATAACAAATTTTGATCATCAGTCGCTTTCCGTTTTTTCCCACTTTTTATCGAATGTCGATTACCAATACCATGATAAAGAAGACCCATCTGTGACTATTTGGGTTTTTGTTAAAAATAATAGACACCGAATTTGTGAACTCATTAATAACTATTTCGTTGAACCTCACCAAGTTTCTGTTCGAATTGCTTTCTTTGAGAGTATTTTAGAGATCTTTCCTTTTATAGCTAATCACACAAACATACCACAGAAACTTTTACAGGATTCTGATGCCACTTTGATTGTTAATGGTAGAGTTTATCCAATGAACTACACGCAAAATGATATTGACGAGCTTATTGAATGGCAATCACAATATTTTTCTACCAATCTAAGATCAATGTTATTTGAAACTAAAATGTTGCATTTCTTGAACCAAGATTCTCTGAGAAATCGTCATGATGTTGGATTCTTTTGGCTTTGTTGTTTATTTTCATTTGATTCTTCAGAAATTAAACGTCATCATTACCATTCTAGCGCTTTCGATTCCGAAAATCCAGCTGTTTTATTGTTCAATAATAATGCAGAGCTTAAATTGAATATAGTTTTGGATCCTTTTTCCAAAGAATGTTCAAAAATCATTGGCTTTATCTCCAAGTTTTGTGAGTACAAACTTGTTAATATAAACCTTAGATTGTTTGTCCCTACAGAAATCGGGGGTTTACCTAATTCTTACTATCGATATGTGAATACTGATTATGGATATATTAATGTTTTCAATGATTCAATTACATATTCAATTCTCTTGGAAACACCAGAAACATGGTTAACAGAACAAATAGAATGTGATATTGATATGGATAATGTTCTTGCTAAGGAATTAGGATCTGGATCATATATTGCCAGTTATGTGATTTCCAATATAATTATTGAAGGCATTGCATTAGATCAGAGTAATAACAAATGTGATGGGGTACAGATCGCATTGAAAAATTACCAGAGTCAAATCGTTTCAGATACTAATATAATGAGAAATCTTGGTTATTGGCAACTCAAATCCTCTCCTGGTCATTTTAGAGTGGAATTAGCTTATAAATGGTCAAAAGATAGTTTCAACATTGTTAATGGGGATTTATTTGTTTCGTCTTTCATATGGAGCTATAAATTACTTAGGATAGAAAGGATTTCTTTGAGTATTCCACATAGAACAGAAGAGGCACAAGATGATGGCAAAATTCATATTTTTGGTGTGGCTTCTGGAAAACTATATGAAAGACTTCTTAAAATTATGATGCTTTCTGTTATGAAGAATTCAGTTAATGCTTCTTGTAAGTTTTGGTTGTTTAAGAATTATCTCTCTCCTATATTTAAAAATACATTGCCTGTGATGTCAAAAATATATGGGTTTGAGTATGAATTAGTGACTTATCACTGGCCTCATTGGTTAACTCGGCAATCTGAAAAACAAAGGATTATATGGGGAAATAAGATTCTATTTCTTGATGTTTTATTCCCATTATCATTGAAACGAGTAATATATGTCGATGCTGATCAAATTGTAAGGACTAATATGAGAGAACTAATGGAGATGAATTTCGGCAATGCTCCTTATGCTTTCACTCCGATGTGTGGATCAAGATTAGAAACAGAGCCTTTTAGATTCTGGAAATTGGGGTATTGGGCTGATCATTTGAGAGGAAAACCATACCATATTTCAGCATTATTTGCGATTGATCTTAATCGTTTTAGGGAAAGCTATGCTGGTGATTGGCTAAGGTATTATTATTCATCCCTTGTAAAAGACCCTGCTTCATTGGCCAATTTAGATCAAGATTTACCAAACTTTGCGCAAGATAGGATACCAATATATTCTTTGAAGCAAAACTGGCTTTGGTGCGAAACTTGGTGTCATGATGATGAAATGGGGGTTGCTAAAACAATAGATCTATGCAATAATCCATTAACAAAAAGACCAAAACTTGAGATAGCAAGAACAAGGATCTCTGAATGGCCTGGTCTTGATGAAGAAGCCCAGAGGATCGAAGGATTTATTAAAAATGATGAATTGTAGTATTATAGAGTTAAATAATGTCCAAACATTGCATTATCTGACGACATGGGATCTGGTATAATTTCTGTAGCTTCTTTTAGTATCTCCGATTGTGAATTGGTGATCAATGATGAATCTCTTTGAAGTGCTTCCCACAAGAATCCGTTTGAAAGTTGGAAATTATTCGTAGCTCTAAAATGAGTATTTAAATCATTCTGAGAACCAAAATTCTTTTCGAATTTCAATAAAAATATCCATGCATCACCCCATGATGGATTTTGTTGAGTCAATTCAAGAAGAAGAGATTTCGCTTCATGAATCGAACCATGCCTCCAATAACATAGTGCCTCTAAAAGTCTTATTTCTTTCTTTGGACCAATAGATTTTTGAGCTTCTTTTGTCAAATTAAGTCTGCCCTCAACAGGTGAGAGCTCAATTTGTCTTACCCAAGCCAGTTCTGGATCTTTGGCCTTCTTTTTAGCAATCTCAAGAATTGATACCCTTCTTTCGTCATTTTCGAACTCAGCAGAAAAAAGCCATATGAGAATTTGATCTGAACAAAGACTTCGGGCATTTTCAAAAACCACCCTAATTCTAGGGTTAGGATACCCCTTCTTCTTGTATGCTTTTGCTAATTCAATATGGAGAATTCCAGCTTTGGGATTATTCTTAATCCCTTCATTCAAATCGTTAATGCAATTCTCTGAATGCTGTGATAAATACAGCCACAATAATGGTTCCAATGGATACTCTCTAACAATTGAAGACAAATAGGCTAAATCTGGCAAAAATGCTTCATTAATTTGGGCAATTCGGACAGCTAATCTTGATGAACTTTTATCTTTTAATGACTGAAGCGCAAAATCTCTTGCCTCACCAACCCGATCGGTTGCTAGGTATATATCTATAATCCTTAATGATATTTCTATTGGATATGAATTCCTTTTATAAAACTCAAATAGCATGGATAGAGCCGTGTCTCCTTCCATATGATTGGTAGATTGCAAAACTAAGGTAGCACTTGATGGATGAAGCTTCAATTCTTCCTTTACCAAAACATAAAAGTTATCGTCATCCTTGTGTTCTTTGACAAAAGGCTCCCAATCATCTGTTTCATGAGCAATTCTCTTACACAAAAACTCTGAAACAGTTTTGTACCCACTCACTTTTGATTCATTATAATACTTATAAAACATGTTTGTAAACGGAGTGCATTCAATAATTGCCTCGACAGTAAGAAAAGAACCATTTGTTTCACAATTTTGTGCAATTTCGATCCAATTCTCGTTGCTATTTAATTTCGTAGCTTCTTGAATCAAATTTTGAATAATATCACCTTTTCCGAGCTCTTCACACTTCATACACCATGCAATCAATAAATCAATATCATTTTGAAATCTACATTTTGATAATTCATAAAAGTAATTTGCATCATCAAATGTCGAGGAGCATTTAATACCATTTATATAAACATCCTTGCATTCTGGAATATGTTCAATAGATTTTTTGAGAATTTCATGAGATTTTCTATCATCAAGAAATGCGGCTACAAGCCATAAAGCTGAAGATTTTGGACATGAATGCAATGCTTCTTCGACAATAACTTTTTTTGAATGAAGAGTAACTTGCATTGAAGCCAATTGAAGCCAAATTTTATCAGAATTGCGATGTAATACTTTTGTACATGATTCAAGTATATCGATAGCATCCTGTTTTGGTAATAATCTTGCTGTTTCCAAAACTATTAACTCGCTCTTAGGATTATGCTTTAGCCCTGTTTTGATAATGTTGATTGCATTTTCTTTCCTTCCAGCATTTTCTTCAAGTCTGGCTCTAATTATCCAATTCTCAGGATTTTCAGGGTTAGTCATTGTTCTTGATTTATAAAGCTTACAAGCACTGTCTAAGTCAGTTATCTGTGTTAGTATCAGGCTGGTTTGATTATCAAGTTCTTTCATATAGCCAGATAAATCGATTTGATGATCTCTATTCACTATTTTTGAGAATTGGTTGCTCATAACATTGTACTTTGCCCGGCTTATTGCTGTCATTTCAATTGTATCATTTAAGTCGCTCAATTCCTGTGTAATTGCCTTTTCATTTTCCTTTGCTAGATTCGAGTCACTATAATCCCCAATAATGGTCCTACCAGCAGCGTAAGTTAATAATTCCCATTTTGGTCTTTGAAATGTAGTTGCTCCAATTTCTGGAATTTTTTCCCATTCATTTGGAGTTATACTCTTCAATTCTGGTCTGAGATCAGCAAATTGGTCCCTGATCTCATGAAACACGTATTGTTCCTTTTTTTCTTCTTTTTTTCTCTTTTTGTTTCTATTTTTAATTCTCTCATCAATACACGAATAAAAATCCGAGGCCATTTTGTCCAATTTGTCAAATTGCTTTTGTTTAACAGCATCATGAACTTTATTTCCTTGTTTAGTATCAAGAATGTCCACTTCTCCGAGTTCAATTGATGTTTCAAAAGCTTTGGCTCCTCTTCCCAAGCCTGGAATATATCCTGGAGGCTCAGGTCCCCATGGAAAACTCATCTAAATATTATACCTAATAATGCTTTGCTTTAAAGGACATTTTGCTAAATATTGTTGACCAAAATGGAAAAGTCGAGTAGGGCATTTATCACTAGAGCACTTGTTGAATACATTAAAGGGACATTTAAAATTGATGATGTTTATTTAAGGAATTTGTTTTCTAAAGCGGCATCTTCTGATCAAGTTGCTTCTGTTTTATGGTCATTATTCAATATTTGTAGATCGAGTAATTGTTTTGGAGATGGAGCCATGAGTCGGCTTTATGATATTACTGTGATGATTATTCGAGAATTTCCAGAAAAAATATCCTTTTTCCCCGTTTTTTTGGAGCAGGCTGATTTTGAGCGTATTGGGCTGAAAAATGTACAAGCTTCGACTCCAATATGGGTTAAATTCGACTCATTTAACTCATTGAAAGAAAACCCTGGTGGCTTTTCTCACTTACTTTTTGCATTGTTTAAGAGTAGCCCTAATGATATACTATCTGTTTGTGGAAGGCATATGATTGATCCTAATGTATTGCTTTATATGACATTTGATTCCATTAATATTATTGGTATTAGAAAAACTGTTCAAATATGCAAACTTTTTCCTGATGAGTATGTGATCATGTACATAATGAATATCTTGAAAACAAGGGTTTCTGTAAGTTTTTTAAAGGTCTTTGAGCACTATGTTGAAAGTGAGGGCTTTAGTGATACTAGAATGTGGTCCATTTTTTCGAAGAATGTTGAGTCATTCAACAAGATTATTGAGTATTATATGAAAACTGTTCAATCATTCTCAGTTGAGCTTTCAAAACCCATTACTAAGCTTACAGGCGAAAATATCGAAGATTGTTATTCTAATTCATTCAAAGAGGCACGAAGAGGGTATAACGCTGCAAAGAGTATAATGAATGGGTTCATTTATTTTCGATTATTACTTAGAATTGAAGATGATAAGCTATTTAGGAAATGCATTATATCATTAGCCAAATTCGACCCATGCCAAAATAAGGAGATTGCTCTTCGAGTTAAAAGAATGATTATTGATTCTCTCAATTCTGGCATACCGGATTACGAATTGATATTGCTTCTTTCTTGCCATGATGACGACAACTTTTTCTTTTATAGGATATCTCAATGTCAAGATTTACCACCATATATGTACTCATCATATCTTCTCCCATATTTGACTTTAAGCGATGTTGGCTGGCAATTATCAAATGAAGTTTTTCGAAACATGCAAAAGATGAGTATTGATGAAAGAATAACTATTTATCAAAATTTTCAAGCTGTCCAAGATTCAACTCCTGATTTGGCGTTGATGAAGGCAGCGTCAATGAGAAAGATTCGATATCTTTTTAAGAGGCTCTCCTCTGATTCTGCTGAACGCTTTTCATATAAACTGTCATTGTTGGCTATAAAGGCTCCCACAATTTCCGCGGAGTCATTCTTGCAGTTTATTATGACAAATGGATTTAATAGCAAAACCCTTTCAAGAGCAATGAGCTGCATGTCGTTTTATTCGCTCGATGTTTTGCTTTGTCATTTTGTCGTAGCAATAGAGAAGAGAGTAATCACATCTGGTCCAAATAATATCAATGTGAGTGAATGGCCAACTGATATTTCTCAGTTTTTAGGGAAATTGTTTTCATCTCATTATTCGAAACTTGATATTGAAGGGTATTTGAATATCATATATCGAGGAATTGGGAAACAAAAGATGTGCTATGTGTGTTTGTTTTATAATTTAATATCCAAAATGTCTAAATTTCAGTATAGAGGTAACCTTACCAAATCTGATTTTGATGAAATTGTCGCAATCGATATTCGAAGCCTATCACGGCTTGTTAAAACGGATAACGATTTAGCTGTCTCTTCAAAAGTCGAATTTTTGAAACGAGCTCTTGGAAATGACAGAATCGGATTAAAGATTATTCAAAGACTAGATTCATTGAGAGAGATTTTGCCATCTTCTCGTCATAATGATTTGGGTATTCTAGAGATTCTTGATCATATTCAGTATTCTATTATAGGAGGAATTGAAGCAATTGATCTTTCTCAGATGGTTGAAACTGCTCAAGATTTATACAATCAAGGGTTTTCCTTGACATGTGCTTTCCACCTAGCACGATTCAGTGATATTAATGACTTTAATAGCGGAATTGCTCTATCACCACAAGAAATGAATAATAATTTGTTTTCGTTTTTCTGGGCATGTAGAATTGGTGATTTTCACCTTCTTACAAACTACTATGAAGGAAAAAAGAAAGAATGGGAATCACTGAAGATTGAGGAATCCAGAAAAATGATGGTTCTAATGAAACTTGAGCAGATTTCCCAAAAAAACATTGAAAAGGTTAATGAAATCAGGAAAAAAATGGAGGATGAATCTGTTAATTGGTTTACTCAGCCTCATGATTATATACATTTTATTCAGTATTGTATTATACCTCGTTGTTTGTTTTCTCAAATTGATTCTGCCTACTCTTCGATCTTTATCAAGAATTTAATGCATTTTTGTAGGAACATAAACGAAAATGAATTGATTAATGCGTTCCTTAAAAGCTTACACTATGTTGTATGTGGTGCCACTCCTGAAGAGTGTTTATCATTTGGTATCTTTCTCAAGAAGTTTATGCACATTATTCATAATAGAGATGAAGAGAAATGTTTTCATGAAGGATTGTTGGCAAAAGCTGAGCTATTGTTCTCTCGAAAAGAGATAACTATAATGAAAAATACTATATTAATGCTAAATAGTGTTGTTAAGTATTTCCCTGACAATCAGAATGATGCTGCAAAAGTTCTTGAATTTATTAATAATCTTGGAATATCTGAGAACGAAAATACAATGCTTAAGAGATATAAAAGTATGCTTCAGGCAAAAATGAATGGCCACAAAACCGAAGAAAATGCTCCTAAAATTGAAATGACTAAAAGAATGATTAAAAGTCCATCTGTTCCATTGCCAATCCCACCAGAGTTTCAATAAAAATATATATTCTTTGAAATAATAGCTTTATTTTATCGTTTGTGGATATATCCTGAGGCTGAGTTGGATTTTCACCAAATGATTTCTACAAATCCAATTCTTGATCACATAAATCTTGCTAGAGAACATGCAAAACTGGAAAACTATGAAGCCTCATTACGTTCTTATCAAAATGCTAAAAAAGAAGCTGAATACCAAATTGACCAGTGCAGCAATCCCAAAGAACTTCCGAAGCTCAATACCATATTGAAAGATCTCGTTTCTGAAGAGCTTTCAGTGAAAAGATTATGTGACATTATGTCTTCGATTCTATCAAAATTAGATAACCATTCAGAAGCGAAAAGAATAGAAAACATAAAGGATAAAATAAGACAAAAAGATAATGTTTTGGATGATAAAATACGAAGAATCCCAAATATCAATGATGATGAGACTCATAAAAGAAAGCCTCGTATCTTCGTAAAGAATCATCATTCGGATTCATCAAGTTCAAGGGAAACAAAGAAAAATGTTGGGCAGTCGAAGCCCCTAAGACCAGCTGCTCCTCAACAAATTACAGTGAATAACCCTGAGCGCGAATCAATTGATCCAACGACAAATCCCCTTGTTCAACAAATTATCGATATGGGGATTCTTGTTAAGGATCCCAATGTTCAATGGGAATCTATTGCTGGATTAGCGAATGTGAAAAAGCTATTAAGACAAAACTTAGTAATTCTCCCAATGAGACCAGATATATGCAAAGGACTATTATCTCCTTGGAAATCTGTACTGTTTTATGGTCCTCCTGGAACAGGGAAAACCTTTTTGGCCAAAGCAGTCGCAACAGAATGCAAAAGGACTTTTTTTAATGTTACCTCTGCCACAGTGACATCTAGGTTTTTAGGTGAGAGTGAGAAACTCATTTCTCATTTGTTTGATATGGCTGAGCAAATGTCACCATCTACTATATTCTTTGATGAAATTGATGCTCTTGCTTCTCAGAGGGGTGGATCATCTGAACATGAAGCTAGTAGAAGAATGAAGGCTCAATTACTTACTCGTCTTGAAGGTATTGATGGAGCACTTGAGAATTCGAGCATTTTTGTATTAGCTGCTACTAATTTTCCATGGCATCTTGATGAAGCATTGCTCAGGAGATTTCAAAAAAGAATCTTCATTCCTTTACCTGATCTAGAAGGAAGAATACTTTTGCTGAAAATGCATATCAGTGATCTAATCGATGATGATTTTGAGCTCGAAATGTTTGCAGAAAAACTTGATGGATATAGTTGTGCTGACATAGAGAATTTGTGTAGGGATGTTGCCCAAGCAGTTTTCGATCGCCAAACAGCCAATTTAGATACACATCAGTGGTTAACAATGCCCCTAGAACAAGCAAGAATTATCATTTCAAATCGCGATTTTTTCAAAGGAATGGAACTTAGGAAAAGTTCTGTAGATCCATCAATGTTAAAACAGTATGACGTATGGAAAAGTACAAAAGGCGCGGAATGATCCCCACATACTAAATTGTTACTATATTGTATAAATAATAATCGTTTTTTGAACCTGACAGACTAGTTCAAATTAAACATTTGGCCCTCTAAAAATGTCCAAAATCCTGGATCCTCCTTACGTTTATTTTTCTGGCGATAATGTAGAAAAGCACACAAAGGCTCAGCACTATATAGCTATACAACAGAAATTAACCGAACGCGCAATTGAACTAATGAAACTTGACGTTGATTATCCTCCGTTGATTCTAGATATCGGATGTGGAAGTGGAATTGGAGGCGAAATGATCAACGGAAAAGGTGGGATTTTTGTGGGTGTTGATATTGCCCCCGAAATGCTAATGGCTGCATTAGAAGAAAAAGACGTTCCATATAATTCATTTGTCAGATGTGATGCAGGTGCAGGAGTCCCTTTTCGTCCTGGTGTTTTTGATGGTGCGGTTGGAATCGATGTTCTTAGATGGATTCTTCAACCCATTCCAGAAGGCGAGACTGTTCCGAAGCGTTTGAGGAAGTTTTTTGAATCTGTTCACGGATCATTATGCTGTGGAGGAAAAGCAATATTCAATTTTCATCCAGATACACCAGACCAAGCCGAATTACTATCATCAACGGCAACAATGTGTGGTTTTGCAGGTGGAATCCAAATTGACTTTCCTAACTCATCAAAAGCCAAAGTGCATTGGCTTGTTCTAGAAGTTGGTGGAGCAGTTAGTAATGCTGAATCATCTGACATAGTTGTAGGATGCAGGAATGTTGAATCCTTCCAAAAACCCAGGCATAATCATGAGCATAAAGGTTTCAATAAGAAAGAGTGGATCATCAAAAAGAAAGAGAGGCAACGACTTTTAGGTGTGAAAGTTGCCCATGATTCCAAGTATACTGGAAGATCAAGAAGAAGATGGATATAAATATAAAGTTAGCCTTTTATTAATGCTATCACATATATGAGAAACAAACCCGTTTTCCAAGTAAAAAACAAAGAAATCATTCGTTTGAAATGTCTCATATTGCTATTGAACAGCCTCCAAAGGGGCCAATTAGTATTATGAAAAGTTCAAGTAATTCCTTGCTTGGATCTAATGTCATTAAAAATGAACCAAAGAACGAAACAATTGATGAAGAGCCGTTGATAACGAAAAAGGCAGAAAAATCAGAAAAAATTAAAAGAATTTATTCTCCAAAGGAGATTTTAGAGCTGAAAACACCAGATATTATGTTGAAAGAACTTCCAAGTTCAGCATATCACTCGATCTCGATAATGATCCAAGTGAAAACGCCAAAACATGGTGGACACGGCAGCAGTTCATTGGTTGAGCATATATCCGATCGCTTTATACCACTATCTGCAATCAATTCTGAGGTGCATAATAAAAGCGACAAAGATCGGAAAATTATGGAAACTCGTTTGAAACTCAATAGTTTAAGCAGTGTGAATATTGATTTTGTGGCTAAATGGCTTAAAGATAATATGGGAAAGGCTTTGGAGTACGATTTTGTTACTGAGACTTTGCTTTCCAGATTCACAATGAATGGTTTGGAACCTGAAAAAGATCCTCAAACACCTTTATATGCTCAATTAGTGAAAAAACTTTTTGATATTTCCCCATTTAAGAGTTCAATGGAACGTCATGTCAAACAGATATGCGATGATTATGTATCCAACAACAATGCCAAAGAAGCTTCCCTGAATAACTTTATTGTATGGCTTGGTCATTTATTTAATAATGATTGTATAAGCAAACATGAATATTTTTGTTTTCTTGAGAAGATTGTACATACGTACAATCTCGAGATCCATCTATCTACAATTAGAACTGCATTGTATGTTATTGGGGAAGAATGCAAAAAAAGGAAAATTTATGAAGTAGCAATTTTTTATAGATACCTAAAAGACCATCCTTCCGAAAAAGGATTTACCAAGTTCTTAGTAAGTGAACTACTTGAACAGTATAATGATATAGTTGCATCAAATAAGTTCTCTGGTGTTTTGACAACCATATCAAATACTGAAGTTATTGATAATTTATTTATGTCTTATAGTCATGAACACAAAATCGAGATACCTTCAATCCCAATGACTGGATTCCTTGATGATAGTATCAAGCTTATGATTCGTCATAATAATGATATTAGGGAATTCTTTTCATTTGTTGCTCAAATACTGAGATTGTATCATGATCAGTCCCCATTTAATATGCAGGCTACCCTAAAGTCTAAGATACAATGTGTTAATGAGATTGTTCGGAATGAAGAGAATTATGGCTATTGGAAGAGTTGGATGATTCTTTTGTCATTTGTTTTTGAGAACAGAATGATTGATTTCGATTTTGTTATCAAAATGATAGATGATACTCTTAAGTTGTGCACAAGAGCCAAAATTATTGACTTATTGAGGCCATTTGAGCAATTTATTGATAGTGATATTGTTTCAATTCTGAAAGATGTTCCTGATGATATTGCAAAACAAATAATCATTCTTTGCAAAGAAACCTCTGATGAATTCATTGGCCAAACGAGCGATGATTTAATAAAAGGAGTCAAATTATCCCCATACATTGCATCTCTCTTTGTCAAAGAGGTGTTTGATCTAGATTTCCCTCCTGAACTCATTGACTCATTCGTGAAAGCATATCGCCAGAATCCTAATCTCAGCAAAGAAATCCTCCACGAAAAACTGGGCGGTGACGAAGAAGAACTCAAGAAACTATTAGGCGATTTTGAACTATTAAGGTAGACCCTCTCAGACCAGATTAGTAAAAGTGCCATATATGAGAAATCGAAAATATGTTCTTCCTGCAAACCCGGGTGCTGACTCACCTGTTGTTAGTGTTCCATTGTCGAATAGTAGTATAAAACAAGAAATTCCATGGAACAACCCAAAAATTACACAGCCTTCATCGCCCAGTACTCCATATTTTCGTTTTACCACGAATGTTTTCCCGAATAGCAAGAAATTATATGATGAACTCAAATTACCCCTTGGAATCGTTGTGACTCCTGCTCAAGTTTCCAACGTACCTGTGATTGATTATTCTGAAAATAACGTGACAGTATGTGCTAGTTGTTCGTCATATTTATCTCCTAATGTAGAAATATCGCCAGATGGAAGAAATTGGATTTGTTCGATCTGTAGAATGGCCAATCCGATTGTCAACGAGTTTTGTCCTTTTAATCAACATCCTGAACTTATAAATCCCGTTTATGATATCATATTATCATCAAAACACAATGAGAATTCGTTTGGGCCTTCATTTTTATTTATTGTTGATACATCTATGCAAGCATTATCATTGGGATTGACTTCTCAATTCATTGCAAGTGTTAAAACATCTATCAAAACACTATCTGATAATACCAGCATTGTTATTATGTCAATGTCAGAGCAATTGTCTGTTTATGATTTTTCAAAACAAGAGGCCGTTGTTGTAGCAGATGTAGATGATCCTGTTGTTCCAAAAATAAAACTAATGGAAATAGGAGATATTCGAGATCAAGTTGACGGTGTATTTGATGATATATTATCAAAGTCAGAATATGGGACTAACAATGGCCATTGTTATGGTTCCGCCCTACAAATTGCCCATGAGATTCTGAAAGGAAGAGGAGGGTGTATTGTTGTTGGATGTGTTGGATTTCCAACAGTTGGGCCCCATGCGTTAAAGAACAGGAGTATTGAAGCCATTTCGGAAGTGACTCTTCTAAAACTACCTTCAGATGGAAGCGGATCGTTTTACCGAGATATTTCATTCAAACTTAATCGAGCTGGGATTTCTCTTCATATTTTTTCGGCTGGACCGGAATTTTCTGATTTATCCACAATTGGGGTTGCTGCTGGATTAACAGGTGGCTCATGCCATAGTTATAAATCATTTGATAATGTTGAGCGAACTCAAATGCATAATGATCTTTTTTCTGTGATTAACAAGAGCTATAAGTGGGATTGCAGTCTACGATTGATGTGTCTGAATGATATAAATATTGTGAGGCCTCATGGAAATTGTACAATTAGAAATAATGTTGCAGCTATTTTGCCTATACTCTCTCAAGATGATTCAATTGTTATTGAAGTCAAAGTTGATGGTGTTATTCCAATGAGTTCAGCAGTATTCCAGCTTGCAATGCTATATACAGATAATGATCATAAACGAATGGCAAGGATTTTTTGTTTTTCGATCCCTGTCTCATCTGATCCACAACAAGTTTTAAATGGTATCGATGAGGCGGCTTTCATGACCTTGATTGCAAGAAAGACATTAACATCAATATTATCAAATGGGGTTGCTACAGCCGCATCAACAATTCGAAAAGAATTTGCACATTTGGTGTCTCTTGGTTCACGGTTTGTATCATCATTTCATTTGCTTCATTCATTTTTATGCAGTCAGATGTTAAGAAATACTCATCCGGGAGGAGTTGATGGAAGAATGGCATTGATAATTCGAATGAGATCTATTAACATCATTGATATGATGCTAATGCTTTATCCTCGTTTTTTCACATTTAATGATAATGGTGAGGTTATTATGCTACCATTAGTGACAAGTTCTTTTGAATATGGCTCGGTTTTCTTTGTTCACACTCATGATAAAATATATATTTGGGTGAGTTCTTCCGTGCCTGAACAAATATTATTAGATGGATTCGGTGTAACAAACTTTAGAGAAATATCCAATGAACTTCAATTGTTACAAACATCCACATCTGTATTTTTACATTCATTGGTTGAGAGTTGTCATATATTAAGTTGTAAATATTTACCAGTTGAAGTTATTCATCAAGGAGAGCTTAGGGAATCTATATTTCTTGATTTGCTTGTTGATGATAATAAATCATGTGGAGAAGACCTGTCTAGTTTTGTTCGATCATTTTTTATAAATACTAGTAAATAGCATATTTTTTTGTTACTAATGTGTCATTACAGAATTGTTTCTTCTAAAATCTTAACTTTTCAATTAGATCTTTTTGTTATTTGTTCATTATATTAATCAATTCTTGAGTAATTGTTTCTTAATAAAATCTCATTCTGACGTATCCTTGTCTTTCTTTAAGAAGAATAACCATTTATATTCTCATAAATAATCATGTTATGCCTATGATAATAGTTTTTTAACTGGAGAAAATATTTCTGATATGCTAAATTTTGTCATTTTTCAGAAGTATATTCTTCCTGTCTATAAATTTATTTTGATGGAAGAGAAAATTGATTATGAAAGCTTTCTTTTTGGAGATGGAGATGAAACTGAAGTAAATGATGTTGATTTCATGATAGATCGAATTGTTATTCTCCCCCGAATTCGTCCACATAGACTTGATAGAGCTGTTAGTTTATGTGTTGTGTATTGTCAGAATCCCGTTTTTCGACAAAAATTACTTGATAAATCGGTTGAATGTCCGGTTTTAATATATCGGCTGTATAAACAATCAGTGTTTGCATTTGAAGAAATCGAACCATATTTGCAAAGCCAAGATGCTTTTCTGTTTTGTTATTATTTCAGGAAAGAGATCAAAGATTTCGAATCATTTATTAATAAAAAAAAGACACCACAAGAAATAGATGAATTATTCTTTGAGAATGAAAGCAGTATTTATCAATTAATTGAATATGGTTTTTTTCCATCAAGTATTGAGTATTGTTTGAAATATGATGATATTACTATTTTACGATTAATAGATAATTATACGAATGTAACCAAATGGAGTCCATTTGAATGGAGTTATAAGCCGGAGTTTTTAGATTTATTATCATTTTCTGGGTATTTTGGATCGGTAAAATGTTTTAAATATCTCTTAATGATAGGACATGTTATTAGTAGCAATGTTGTATCTTCAATTGTGTGTTGCGATTCGAATGAATTATTCCATATATGTATGAAACCACAATTTATGACTTCAGAGATTCTTTGTAATTCATCAAAGTATTGTAATCTTGAATTGATAGTATATCTTTTTGAAAATAGCATCGATATCAATGCAAAGAATAGAGAATTTATGACTTCCATCCACTTATCAAGTGAAATGGGTCATCTAAGTGTTGTTGAATATCTGATTAGTCATGGAGCAAACGTTAATTCGAACAACTCATCAAATGACACTCCTCTTCATTTATCATGTAGAAATGGTCACCTAAGTATAGTTGAATATCTGATTAGTCATGGAGCAAACGTTAATTCGAATAATTCATCAGATGATACTCCTCTTCATTTATCATGTAGAAATGGCCATCTTAGTGTTGTTGAATATCTGATTAGTCATGGAGCAAACGTTAATTCGAACAACTCATCAGATGACACTCCTCTTCATTTATCATGTAGAAATGGTCATTTTAGTGTTGTTGAGTATTTAATTTGCAATGGTGCTGATTATCAAATCAGCAATAGTGATGGTTATTATCTTCTCTGGAGCTCCGAGAATGGACAACTTAAAACTGTTCAGTATCTGGTAAATCACGGAGAAAACATCAATTCAAAGAACAGTGTAAATCAGACTCCTCTTCATTTATCAAGTGAAATGGGTCATCTCAATATTGTTGAGTATTTAGTTAATCATGGGGCAGATATCCATGCAAAAAGCAATAAATTTGAAATTCCAAATGATTTGGCTTCAAAAAATGGACATCAAACAATTGTTAATCTTCTGAAAAATACTCATATTCGAAATGAACAAGTGTTTAAAGCATCAAAGGATGGAGATCTCAAAACATTAAAAGGAGTATTGGATGCGAATTTTTCTATTAATACAAGATTCAATGGAGAATTTCTTATCCATAATTCATCCGAGAATGGTCATCTTAGTGTTGTTGAATATCTGATTAGTCATGGAGCAAACGTTAATTCGAACAACTCATCAAATGATACTCCTCTTCATTTATCATGTAGAAATGGCCATCTTAGTGTTGTTGAATATCTGATTAGTCATGGAGCAAACGTTAATTCGAACAACTCATCAAATGACACTCCTCTTCATTTATCATGTAGAAATGGTCATTTTAGTGTTGTTGAGTATTTAATTTGCAATGGTGCTGATTATCAAATCAGCAATAGTGATGGTTATTATCTTCTCTGGAGCTCCGAGAATGGACAACTTAAAACTGTTCAGTATCTGGTAAATCACGGAGAAAACATCAATTCAAAGAACAGTGTAAATCAGACTCCTCTTCATTTATCAAGTGAAATGGGTCATCTCAATATTGTTGAGTATTTAGTTAATCATGGGGCAGATATCCATGCAAAAAGCAATAAATTTGAAATTCCAAATGATTTGGCTTCAAAAAATGGACATCAAACAATTGTTAATCTTCTGAAAAATACTCATATTCGAAATGAACAAGTGTTTAAAGCATCAAAGGATGGAGATCTCAAAACATTAAAAGGAGTATTGGATGCGAATTTTTCTATTAATACAAGATTCAATGGAGAATTTCTTATCCATAATTCATCCGAGAATGGTCATCTTAGTGTTGTTGAATATCTGATTAGTCATGGAGCAAACGTTAATTCGAACAACTCATCAAATGATACTCCTCTTCATTTATCATGTAGAAATGGCCATCTTAGTGTTGTTGAATATCTGATTAGTCATGGAGCAAACGTTAATTCGAACAACTCATCAAATGACACTCCTCTTCATTTATCATGTAGAAATGGTCACCTAAGTATAGTTGAATATCTGATTAGTCATGGAGCAAACGTTAATTCGAATAATTCATCAGATGATACTCCTCTTCATTTATCATGTAGAAATGGCCATCTTAGTGTTGTTGAATATCTGATTAGTCATGGAGCAAACGTTAATTCAAACAACTCATCAGATGATACTCCTCTTCATTTATCATGTAGAAATGGTCATCTTAGTGTTGTTGAATATCTGATTAGTCATGGAGTTGATATCAATTCTAGAAATTATTATGATTCAACTTCTCTTCATTTGTCATCAGAAAATGGTCATCTTGGTGTTGTTAAGTATTTGATTAAATATGGAGCAGATATCAATCCTAAAAACTACTTTGGTTATACTCCCCTTCATTCATCAGCTTCTAATGGTCATCTAAATGTCTTTGTATATCTGATCAACCATGGAGCAGATATAAATTCGAAAGATTCATCAGATTCGACTTCTCTCCATTTATCATCCGAAAATGGTCATCTTTCCGTAGTTAAGTTTCTGATACAGCACAGAGCAAATATCAAATCAAGAAATTATTTTGGTTATTCTCCTCTTCATTTATCAGCTTCTAATGGCCATCTTAATGTTGTTGAGTATTTGATCAACCATGGAGCAGATATAAATTCGAAAGATTCATCAGATTCGACTTCTCTTCATTTATCATCCGAAAATGGTCATCTTGGTGTTGTTGAGTATCTAATTAAACATGGAGCCGATATCAAATCAAGAAATCATTTTGATTATACTCCTCTTCATTTATCAGCTTCTAATGGTCATCTAAATGTTGTTGAGTATCTGATTAATCATGGATTTAGCCCAAAATCAAGAAAGTATACTTGTGATACTCCACTTCATCTATCATGCAAAAATGGTTATCTTAGTGTTGTTGAGTATCTGATTAATCATGGAGCAAACATTAATTCAAAGAACTCATCCAATGAAACTCCTCTTCATTTATCATGCAAAAATGATCATCTCAGCGTTGTTGAATATTTAGTTAATCATGGAGCTGATACCAAAATATTGAACAATGAAGGGAGAACAGCATATGATTCATCTTATAAATATGATTTAGAAGAATACATCAATATCAGATCAGGAAAGTACCTTAATTAATTCGTATCACCCAAAAATGTATTTGAACATTTTTGGGTGTTTCGATTATCTGTCCATTAATCTCTAATAATTAAAAAACAAAATGAAGCATTCATTTTGTTTTCTTGCTTAGAATGCTAAAGGGTTTATTTGAAGAAAGACCTATCTCAGAACAACTGAAAGATCCTGTTTATTTGCCATCATTTATATTTATCGTGTATTGTTTGTTTATTTTTGTCTTCTCTATGAGGGAATCTGTTTTTTTAAGGAAATCATCAATGATATATATCAATAAATGGGTTATGAATCTTTTTAGTATTAAAATATTTTCTATTATACCAATTGTGTCTTTTTACATAATATATGGTTTTTCTGTTTACTCATTTCAAGTGATTATTCGAAAAAGCTTAAAAAAACTCTTGCAATCTAATTTCGATGTTATTTTAAATATTTCAAGTATATTTACAGCATTTCCCTTGGTTTCTTTTCTCCTTTTGATTCTTATTGGTCCGGGTAAATATGACGATTCGAAGCTTCCTTCATCTCTATGCAAAGTATCACGAAAATATTATATGTATGTTTTGCTAAAACACATTTACTAACACACAGAGGGTTTGATCACTATTCTTTTCTAACTTTCCAGCCAATTGCTTCAAACAATATTCAAATGTACATTGTTTTTCTCCTTTCTATCTTATTATCATCATTAGTATATATTGTTTTAGGCATGATGGCGCTGATTAAGGATATTACATCCTTTATGGCGAGCTATGAATTATCTGATTCTCTAATCATAAGGTGTTTTGAAGTGATGCGAATCTCTAAATATTCATCTCCAATGATATTTTATACGGTAGTGATCCTAATTCCAATCACATTTTGGAGTTTTTCCTTCATTATTGACACAATTCGCATCAAATCAAGGAAAAAGACCCGCCGCATATTGGAAATAGAGCAAATGTACCAAGCTAGCAAACTAAGAAAGCAGTAAACATTAAAACAAAATACTTTAATTAACAAATAACTAATGAATCGTGATTCCACAAAAATCCCCCATTTTTATTCTGCATATCTAAACCGTTAATTAATTGCTTTGTTTCTTTATTCGGAAAAATAAACTCATTTCTGTTGGGTAGAGGTGCAGATGGTCGATTCAATGAATTCCCTATTTCATATGGATTTCGGGTAAAAACCCCAAAATAAGGTTTTTCGCTTTTATTACAAGATCCATTACAGTGATCTTCATCAAGAGAAAGCCAATGATTTTGCATCATATTAAACTATAATTTTGATAAGTTTATGTAATCAAAATCATCATTCAAATTTGAGACAAAAAATTAACAATATTTTCAATTTTTGATTGAATTTATTTTGAAAAGATTATTTCATTTTTGTTTTAATCGTATTTATTCCATTAAATCATTGGATTGACCCCCTTAAATAAGGTAGGGAGTACTTCTTCTTAAGTCTTTCTAGAACTGGTTCGACTTCGAATTCTTTTTGTGTGTTGTTAAAAATGCTATCCCATTCAGGTTCTTTGAACCCATTATCTAAGAGAGTCCATGGTTTTTGAGATTTGATTGATGTTGGATCATCAGTTGAGAGATCTTCATCGTCACCGAGGTATTTTCCGACGAGTGGGTTATCGATGATTTCTTTGATTTCAGCCTGGTCTTCCTCTTCTTCTATTTTGGCGATTGGCTTTGGCTTCTTTGCCTTCTTTTTGGGCTGGGGAGGTGCACTGATTTGCTTGGACAAACTCTCTGTGATATACTGTGGGAAGTCTTCTTCAGTGAGGGGATCGAGCATAAAGACATCATAAGGCTTTGTGAATGGATCAGTAGGATCAATTGGCTCATTTGGATTTCCGCAAATTGCATTAAAGTTCGTGATCAATTGGTAATATCCCTTTTCTTTCATTACTCCTTTTGTTAACATGTCGTTAACATCATGCTCTGGCCATGATAAATTGATACTTGTTTTTCGGGCTCGAGCAGCATGAAGGATTTTATTGATTTGATCTATTGTTGATATCAGATTGTTGTCAAATGCAATCGTTTTAATGCTTGTGGATGCTATAATTTCAGCAATCATTTCGATTCCTTGACCACCCGCATTATGTCCACTTATATCTAGGTAATACAATGACATAATGGTCTTCAATGAAGAAAGAACAGGGTAAATAAATTCAGCCAAGGGTTCATTCTTGGGCCTGATCGAGATATGAGTAAGCTTGCTCATTTGAGGTAATACTTGAGAGAGCTTGATTAGAAGGGATTCATGCGCTCTTGTGAAACAATTGCTAAGATTTAAGCGTGTTAACTCAGGGCATTTACCTAAGAAATCGAGGAATATTTCAGAAACAGAATTTGACATCCATGAAATACCACCAAGAGTTGATTTGGAAACGCTTTCAAGGTAGTTAAATAGATCATTTATTTCATTTTCACTTGCTTGAATTGAATCAATATATAAAAACATTCCACTATTTCCTTGAGTTAAAACTAAATCTACAAATGATACCAAACTCGAATCCATAAATGATGTATTATTAACATCAAGGCGGATGAGATTTGGAGGGAATTCAATATTTTCTGTTTCAAATTTACCTGTTGATTTATTACCAGACAAATCTAATGCCTTTAAGTTCTGCATTCCAGATGAAAAAATTGCTGTGATAGCTTCCGATAAATCAATTCCAATGTTAGCAAAAGATAACACAGATAAGTGACTGATATGTGGTAATAACGATTTATAATTAAGTCCCATTGAGTTCCTAAAAGATAAATACTCTAAACTATTTGCACATCCAGCTTCGAAAAATTCTGTATTCATATAATCAAAAATATCTTCAGAGATAGCATTTTCAAAACCAAGACCTTTAGCTGGTCTTGTTATCAAATATTCTTTCAGTGATTCAATGTGCCCTATTTCGAAATTAGAGTTCATAAAAGTATAAAATTGAACTTTGTTATGATCCTTAAGTAAAAATGTCTTTAAACACTTCTTAAACAAAGTAAGTGCTTCTCCATCAAATCCAATATGCTTAAATGGTATATATCCAAAAGGAGTCATCCCATATGCGTGATAAGGTGAAGCATTTGCTGAGCTTGGAATTGTCAATGATTCAATATACGGACTCAGTTGAAGAGCAGCTATCATATATGGATATATTTCGCTAGAATCTTGTGCAAGTGTATGATTTGGTTTCCTAAACTTTAAAATGTTTTTAAGCTCATTTAAGAGTTCATCTGTGATGACAACTTTTCTGGTTTCAGCAAAAGATTTAAGCCTTGAAATAGATGCTAAAGGGGAAAATACAATTTTCTTTCCTTCAGGAACGGGAATTCCAATATCAGGATATCTAAAAGCGGGGAAAATTCTCAAAAAGAATTTCGACATTAAATTATAGAATTCTTTCGCTTTTGTGGTCACAAATCTGCACGGTTTGGTCTCAAAATCCTTTTGATCAGGAGAAATTACTTTTTCCCTATTTTTGAATTCGAAACTAATCTTATTTTCATTCTCATCATATTCGAATTTAAGCATATCACTCCAAAAGAACATTCTGTCAGCGACTATTTCTGCAGTTGCTTTGTAATAAGCCAAGCTGGTATCTGTAGCAACAAGTATTCTTGGAGCAGATCCCTTTGATGTATCATGCAATTTTTGTACCTCATCGACAAAAAGAACCGTATGGGTTTGTGAAACATGTTCCTTAATGGAAGTAACCTTTTCGTTATTCATTAACTGAAATACTTACAAAAAGTGTCCAATTTTTACCCATTAAAGGCCAAAATATCTCAGAATTTTTTCATAAGTTAACGCATTGGTTACATTTCCTAATCGTTCATTTGCCCTTGATTTACCACATAAATGATACTGCTTACATCTTTGTTCCTATCCAGGTGCGACACATGTTTGTTTTTTTATGAACAATACACATTAAATAACAATAGCTGTAGTAAGGAATTACCTTTTGACAACTGTTTCCGTAGTAACGAAACAAATTCTGATATTTTGAGGGAACTTTATGAAAATGAACAATTTATAAATCTTATATCGGACGAAATGGGCCCAAATGAATTGTGCCATTATTTTTCATATTGTTTACTCCCATTTAGCCTGAAATCATCAATATTTAGGTTTATTAAATGGATCCTTTTTAGCTTCGTATATTTATGGGCAGATTTAATTATAATTGTATTCAGATTTTTTGTGAGTCTATTCAAGGGATGGCTGCTAATGCCAAAAATAGTCATTGTATTCGTAAAAGTGTTTCAGCTCAGCAAGTATTTTGTTATTAACTACCGAACTATTATCACCATCGCATTCGACTCTATTGTTTCTATTTCCAAAATCGCCTACCATACAGTTTTTCACCCAATCGACAGCTTTTATCGAGAGTTTACAACAATCAAAGATAATTGGGTCTCACTCCCCTTCATTGCAATACCATCATTCCTTACATCGAGGATTGTCAGCAAACACCACTCTGCTGTAACCAGCATTATCACATTTGTTTCCCTATTTGTTACTGGGTTTATATTTATAAATAACTCATATTACATCAACAACGCCTTGTCTGTCATTGCTTCCTTTTCAAATGCTGTAGGATTCATCATAGTTCTACGATTACTGTTTCGCCTGATAAGGAAACTCTGTTAAAAATTGCTTACAAGCTGTAAACTTCTGAAAAAAGTTATCGGCAATCTTTCAATTCAATTTTTCAAATCTCCTGTCAGTTAACGGTTATTGGATCCTTTTTACGATGTCTGATTGGGATATTTTAGGACAGGGTCAAATACAGAACTCCGAAGATGATCAATATGATACTTTTTTAGTTTCTGATTCTGAGGAGGAAGAAGAAGTTTATGAAATTATTGACCAAAGCCGTTCATATACCCCATCAACTCTTGGAGGACGCTCCTATGATATTACAGATTCTATGGATAGCCCATTAAGTGGAACTGGGTCTAAAAATATCGGATTGAAATCCAAAAGGGATGATAGAGTTGCATATAGGCATAGAACTGGTGAAGGTATTAGAAGGGGCCATTTGAATACCGGCCGTGATATTGATGAAGCAATTGCACTTTATAACGAGGGCGTTGGTTCATATAATGATCGTGTACAAGAACTTCGTCAGGCTTCAATTGATGATTTGATTCCAGATCATGAAAAAGATCAAAAAGATGTTCCAAGTGGCGGTGCATCAAAAATAATTCAAATTATTAAAGTTAAAAAGGGTACTCTTTCAAAGATTAAAGGAGAAAGGAGCCCTAACTTCAAGTCGAACATTATAACACAAAAAATTGATACAGATCCTAAGCACTATTGGGATCACGTTTCACACCAATTAATGGAAGACGGATTCTTTGTTCAATCAAAATATGATCAATTCAGAGAGGTGGCTGTGAATGAAAGAACCAAGCTTGGACCTGGTCAATCATCTGAAATGAACTCTTTGTATTGTTTCTGGTGTTTTTATCTTCGTGAGCATTTTGATCAAACTATGTACGATGACTTCCTTTCGTTAGCTCGTGATGATATCAAAGGCGGGTCTCACTATGGTATTGAGTGCTTTTTCCGTTTCTGTTCATACGGTCTTGAAATCAACTGGATTCCTTCGGTTTTCAATGATTTCGAAATTGAGTCAATGGAAGATTATAAGAGAAAGAGTACATATGGGTTAGAAAAGTTTAAAGCTTTCCTCATTAATCAAAAGCATCCATTCACTATTCCAGTTAAACCAGAAACAAGAGCTGTATTAGCTAAATTCCCAACAATGAAGTCTTTCCGAAATAACCAACCACACCAAAAAATCTTGTCGGCTTCTCAAAAAAGAGAAAGACTAAAGCAATCACCCCCTGCTCAAGTCGCTCCAGCACCCCCAGCTCCCGTTGTTCAAAGCACTTCTCCAGTAATTGTTGAATGGAACTCTGATACTCGACAACAACAAGCACCAACTGTTGATACTAAACCAACAACAAAAGCTCCTCTACCAACCAATGCACCTGCTGCTCCAAACAAGAAGCAGCTTGAAGAAATCTCAAAGAAGCCCAAAAATAGGAGAACTCAGTCGAACATTCAATTTACATTTGGAAAGCAGCAACCATCATCTGCTCCAAATGACTCTCTGATGAAGAGGAGATGGTAATGACGGACATCCTAAAAACCATTAATCTGTAGTTATTTACTCACAGAATGAATCCAAAATCATCTTCTTGCAAGAACTTGAGATCATTTAATGCATTTGACTCCCAATTATCAAATATTCCACTGGTTTCGATTTTGCTACTGGAATCTCCTGGTGAAGAAGCTTCAACGTTGGAGTCCTTTTTCATCAAGAACTTATACCAACGGTTTTTAACATTATTTCCACTTCTTCCTTTAAGTGCATTAGAGATAGTAACCCACTTTGGACCAACTTTTTCATACATTTGACGAATAATAACGTCTTCTTCCGATGTCCAAGGAGATGAAATTAATTCTTTATAAAGATAATTATTATATCTATCGCGGCATTGCCTCGCAGTTCTTCCCGGCATGTGCTTGGCAATATTATCCCAACTCCTGAGAGGTGTTTTTTCAACAAGGAATTTCAGTGTGGAATCTTCCACTGAACTGAATCTCTTCCTAAGTGTATTACTTGCAATATCGGGGGGCTTTCCATCGTCTTCGTTGCAAAGTAACTCCGTTCCCATTAATTTCCGTGATTGAAATATGTACATACGATCATTTTTTATTCAAAGATCAGCTTGTCAAAACCGAAGAACACAGACAAAAAGTAAACCCATTATGTAATGTGAAGTTTACTCGACATAAAATCCGACGATTATTTTTTTGTGAAGCGCGAAAGTTTTGAGGGTCAATTTGATAAAGTTAATTTTGTTGAGAAAAAGGAAATAAGTAATTGAATTTTTGATAACTTGGGTATAAAAAATAACAGACAAAAATGAATGTAGATGCTTCTGTTATGTCGCGGTCGACAAGTGATGTTATTGAGACCGAGGCTAATAAATTGCTACAGACGGGTAAGTACTCTGCTATAGATATGATATTTCCTATTTTCGATCAAATGACTCAGACTGTGAAAATATCTTCAATTTTTTACTATCTGGCGTTTCTTTATCTTGTTTTTCAAATCGGTTGCACTTCTTTATGGATGGCTCGAACAAGCAATATATCAAGTTCTTCGAGTTTTTACACACAATATTCGAACTTTCAAAAGTTTGCATTTCTCTATTCTGGGGAAAGCGATTCGCAAATGTTGACTATGTTTTTGGTTCACACTGTTTTTTTCGCTGCTTCTCTGTTTTTGCTAATTTATCAAACATCTTATTATCAAAAGTTCAGGAGGCTTGTTCGTTGGACTCTATATCCAACAAGATTCTTTTTTGAGGTATTTCCCATGATTATTGCCCATCCTTTGGCTTTTCTATTTTCGAAGCTTTTTATTAAAGTATCAGCAGGACAGGCTAGTCAACTAAATTCTCTTTTCTTGGTTATGGTTGCATTTTATTATTTGTATTTCTTTACAACATTTTATTTTTGTGGATCTTTGTTTTCAAAGTCAGCGTATCTTGGTAGTCATCCATTCTCCACATTTGATTTCAAGCCTTTCTTACTTCAGTGTTTTGCAAACTCTTTAATCCTTTTGGGCTTCAATTGTTTTACTATATTCCCTGAATGGACTAATTTGTTTTTGGTAATTGGCCACATTTTCTTAGCAGTAATGATAATCACTAATTTTGGTCATCTTCCTTTTGTTCACAGATTTACGAATGTAATGTCGATATCTGTTACAATTTCATCAATTGCTCTCGATATTGTTCACATTCTTGGCAATAAAGTCATGACACTCTCTCCAATGATTCCATTAATTTCATTTGTCGCTGTTTTGCTGATATCAACATTGATAACGTATTTGGTAGTCGAAAGGAGTGTTAAGAAGATTTTCCTTGATTTATCTTACAATCGTACCAAAAATATTGTGGAAATGGAAAGTGATGCTGGTGATACAATAATTCCTCCAGAAGAAGAGAAAAATCAAAGATTTAGAGATATCGCACTTGACAAAGATGAAGTTAAAGGCCTTATGTACCTTCATTATGGTCTTGAAGGAATGTGTGATACATTTATTGATATTTCTCTGCCAAAATTCATTATTACCCATCATAATGATACACAAAATCTAATGTCAATAGTGAAAATATTGGTATTATTCCCTAATGAGTATCGATTATTGAACCTTTTATTGCAAACTGTGACTAGAAGAAGGGATCTAACTTTTTCACACCGTTTCTTGATTTTCCAAGTATATAGGATCAAAATTTTGCGACAATCATCATCATCTTCAGCTGCATCGGAAAAACTAACAGAGATGAAGCAAATTACTAAGCAAATTGAATCTTCTACAAGATCCTTTTTCCAACGAACTGAATGCAACACTTCAGTACTTCTTAATCTTGCACAAACTATTTCCAAGGGACAAGCTCTATGGCAGGAAGCTTTGAAGGAATATCCAAATTCATCAGCTCATCACGAAGCTTATTCACATTTTTTGGTTGAATGCTCCACAGATTTTGAAGGGGCTGTTAGAATCAAGCACAAATCATCATTGATTGAAGCTGGACAAAACTTTTCAATTGATCTTTGCTTCAGGTCTATGGTTTCTTGTTTCCCAGGATACTTGAAGAAAAAAGTGTTAGATGTCAAAGGTAATCCCATTAAAGCACACGGCAAAAAGAAAGGGACTCAAAATTCTCAATCACATTCTAGCAATCCAGTTGGAAGTTTTAGTACATCAAATGAATTTGATGCCAGACTCGAAGAAGAAGTTGGTAAAACAATAATTCAGCAATCAAAAATGAGGCTTGCTCTTCAACATTCGACAAAAGAAAGGAAAGCCAACAACTCTTATCGATTGACTTCTTACAATATTTTCACTCTTATTCTTGGTATAGGTGCTTTGTCTGGTATCTTTTTTGTATATAGATCATATTTCAGCGAAAGATATGGGGCAACGTTAAGATCATCAATTGCCAATGAATGTAGATATAGATTTTCACTTGGAACACTTTGTGTACTTTTGAATTGGGCAAACCATACGACTCCACTAAGATATGATCCAATGCCAGCCCTTGGTGATGTTTTACTTTATGGCAATGAAACAGAAAGCGTAATTTCTACAAATACTACATATGAAGATTCAATAATGATTAATAGTATAAAGTCTCGTGATTCATACGATAGCTTTTTAAACGAGTTAGCATCAGTTGCTTCAACAGGAGAGAATATTTATACAATGACTAAAGTTTTGCTTAATCCAACCACCGCCATTACCTATTGTCGAAGAGGCGTGCCAATGATACCTCGGCTCGTGAATCTTAAAACTGCAATGACATATGCATATATCACTCAAGCTTTATTAACAACTACCAGATATGATAATGTTTCTTACAACTATTGGTGGAATGATTCACTCTGTTTTTGCAATCTGATATCTACCCAATCATATATTTCCACATCATTCCGTGATATGAGGCAATCACTGGTTGAAAATCAAAGACAAGCGGCTACGAGTGTCAAATCTCAACTATCTCTTGTCACAATTATTGTACCATCAGCATATTTTGCATTGTCATTTTTGTTATTTTTAATTATTTCTATTAGTTTTATATATGAAATTAATGATCTAGTTAAATCTATTCTATCATTGGATCCTCAGTTTAAACAAAGTGCGTCTCAGCCCATCAAAAGGGGCGGATCTGAAGATAATGATATCCAAGCTGCTATTGGGTCAAAGATATCATCTGATTCCAAAATCTATGTGTTTTTCATTGTTTTCTTTTTAGCCTTTGCAGGAATATCTGCCATTTTGGTTGGAGTAATGTTAGAGTCTCAATCTTTGAACGAAAAATTCGAATACTTAGCCCAATGGACATATATGAATTCTGTTTGCTCTCCAGTAATGGTTGATTCTTTGATAGCTTTATTCAATTCCATCTTTTTATCGGACCCTGATATTAATAGTTCATTTACAAATATTACTTCTCAATTAGCATGGGCAGAGTTATGGTTATCATTGTTGGAGACAGTCAAGGATAATAATATGAAAGAAACAAATGGTATTCCTTCTGTATTAGGTTTCGACACCATAATTGATTCTGAGATACTAAAAGAGAGCTGTACACCAAAGAAAACTAATGTGACATTTCATGATATGTATGTGTGCGGATCAACCAATCAAATGCTGTCGTTTTTCCGAGATATGTCAATTGAAATTCGAGTGAAACTGAGTTCATATCAGGGCAAACTTATCAATGAGATTCCTGTGAACATGCTCCATTTAGTTACTACTCATGCAATACCAAAACTTCAAAAAGTAGATGCCAGACTGGATGCTCTGATGATGGGATTCGTGGCCAGTTTTGAAAGCATGCTTTTATTATTATATATTGTTGGATTGCTTTTAACCATTGTGATTTTTGGTCTTGTTTTATATTTCATTCAAACTCTTGATACAGCTTATAGTGCTGCTCTAACACTATTAAGAAGACTCCCCCCAATTGGAATTATATCCAATAATGACCTTGTGAATTATCTAATGAATAGGAACGGAAAGAATAGTGAAACTGAGATGACAACATCTCGTTCAATCATTCATAATTCTCCAGATGGCATTTTCTGTCTCAGTTTATCCGGGATAATTGAAACCGTGAACCCGGCTGTTACCCATCTTCTTGGGTATACACCAGAACAGATGCTTGGGCAGCCACTTACAGCAGTGCTGGCTACTGATGAACAAGAAAAGGTAATGAATCAAATTGGTTTAATGAAAAATCGTCAATCAGCTTTATCATTTGAAGATCATACCATTTGCATTACTGATAATGATGCCAGGCTTCCTTGTAACTTAATAATCTTAGCGATGACAGATGATTCAAAATCTAGCGTTGAAAGTTTTGTTGTTATTATAAGAGACGAATCCCAACTTCTTAAGCAACAACAAGAAGCTGAAGAAGCCAAGAAACAAAGTGAAGACCTCCTTTTCCAAATATTACCTCGAGATATTGTTGTTCGCCTTAACCAAGGAGAAAAAGATATCAGTTTTACTGTAACTTCAGCCTCAATTATGTTTATCGATATTGTCAAGTTTAGTGAATATTCAGCCAATCTTACTCCTCAAGAAATTATGGGTAATTTATCGACACTATTTGCAGCCTTTGATGAATCTTTAGCCAAATATCCTCTTTTAACCAAAATCAAATTAATTGGAGATGTCTACATGTGTGCTTCTGGTTTGTTTTCTTCTGAAGATCAAAATGCAAACCACGCAGAGCAGATTATTAGATTCGGTCTTGATGCATTGCAGCAACTTGAAGAAACCAACATCAAGCTTAATGCAAACCTGAATGTAAGAATCGGTGTTAATTCTGGTGGTCCCCTAATTGCAGGTGTTTTGGGAACAGATAAACCTGTATTCGATATAATCGGTGACCCTATTAATGTTGCTTCTCGTTTGTGCAGCACAGATATTGCAGGAAGAATCCAAATATCCCAAGGCACTTATGATATGATCAGCCAGCTCGATTTCAGCATTGAACAAAGAGGTGAGATATTCTTGAAAGGAAAAGGTAAGACAATGGCATACCTAATAAGGCCATCCCATGGATTTGCATTCCAACTATCAAGCCAAGAAATGATTTCTGGAAGCCAGCTTTCATTGCTAAAGGAATCAAAGAGTATTCCAGATGAGATCTCAGTATCTAAGCCAATCTAGATAGTGTGTTAAATCATAAAAATTTACATTATTTTATCTCTGATGAAAGATATTACTGACGAGCAAATAGGGTTGACACAAAAACAATATGAGTTTAACAAAGCGAAATTTGGAACATGCAAATTGATTCAGTCAGAAGATGAGAGCCTGATATCTGAGATTTTTTCTCATTTCAAAGGTTTTTCTTTGTTAGGTCTTTTGCTAATGATATTTACTAGCTTTTTGCAATCTACATATAAAGATGATCCTAAGGATAAAGCATTATGCTTTGTTGACCCTTTTATTGGATTCATGATTATATTGGTTAATATGGTTCTTACATTATACATGAGATTAAAGTTTAAGATTGTTAAGAATGATGCAATTAAAATTACAATCATCCGTGAAGGGAATAGAATTAGAGATTCTCTCAGGTGTGTCACTCAGGGTGATATAATTGAATTAACTAGAGGTGATATTGCACCAGCAAACATGCATATTATCAAAACATTTGATAAATTTAAGTTTAAAAACATCAAAGATGGACAAATTATGAAAAGTCACCCTGGAGATATGATTCCTCCTGGATCATGTATCTTAAAAGGCTCTGTTTTGTGTATGGTCGCAGATTTAAGTGTTCCTGCCAAATTAAATGATCAAGATGTGCCAACTTTTCATTCATATCTTGAGAGAGTAAGTTCATTGTATTCATTTAGCTATGTTGTGATCTGCATTATATTTTTCATACTTGAAATGAGAAAAGGCCATGAAGGCTCTTTTGTTTTTGCCTCATTCCGTGTTTTTCAGTTTTTGATTTCTATTATTATTGCAGCAGTACCAGAGTATTTGTCATCAATTTTCATTGATATTGAGCACATGTTCAGGTTTAATGTTTGGAAGGAAGGGAGATCTTATGTCAAAAAAGATGCTGTTAGTGCTCTTAGTAAGGTCAATGTTATTTGTGGTAATCTTGAATCATGTTTCTTAAAAAAGGATCAATCAGTTACGGAACTAATAACAATAGAAGATGGATCTGTTTTTCTTTATCAAATTGATAACTCTGGAAAAATTAATAGTATTGATGAAAAGATCCAAATTAAAGAGCATAAGTCAATAGCTGAATTGGGGAGAGTATGTTCTTTAATGCATAAACCATCAATACAATATGAAAATGGGAGATTTGTATCAGTTTCAGAGGATTTTTATGTGAATTCACTCCAAGTTTTATCAGCACAAATATATTCTCAGCTAATGGATTCTCCTATTGAGACATCATTCAGCAATGGTAGGAGTTTTTGGGAAACATCAAACCCTGTAACAAATAGTTACAAAGATGTCAATTTTAACTATATTCAACTCAAAGATGAATCAAGTATTGTTATGGGAAGTATTTTTGATGTTTGTGAAAACTGCACACACTATGCTAGCGATAACACTGGTAAATTTGTGCAAATGGGAACCAATATCAAAGAAAAGATTAATTATCAAGCACTTGAATGGGAGAAAAAATGTAAAATTCCAATTGGTTTTGCTTTGAGAAACAAACAATCCGATTTGATTTGGATTGGTGGCATTGCAATATATTTAGAAATTAAAGATGATTCAATTGAATTTATTGAGGAGAATAAGGAAAACGGTATTAAAACAATGGTTTTTTCATCACTCAGCACTAATCTCTGTCAGGCTCTAGGTAAAAAGCTTCGATTAATCGGATCTGATCAATCAAAAGCAATTGATTCTGAAGTATTTTTAATTGCTGATCAAAAGACTCAGAATAGTTTAATTACAAAATGCACTGTTTTCTCAGGTTTTCAACCGGAACATGTTGTAGATATAATCAAAAATGTGAAGCAAAATGGCAATCATGTTGCTGTTATGGGATTTGGAATTGATGATCTTGAGGTAATTCATGACTATGAATTAATTATTTCGTCTTTTGAGTCACCTTCTTGCAATAAGTATTATTCATCAATGATTATTCCTCCTGAGAAATTGTGTCCAATATCGGAAGGGATATTAATAGCAAAGAATGCGACTCAAGTCTCTTCTTCTCTATTTCACTATCAAATATCAACCGGTGTAAGCTTTCTTGTTGCAGGATTATTAATACCATTGTTAGGAGGACCCTTGATTGTTTCTTCATCATCTGTTCTTATTGTTTCTCTTCTCACTCAAAGCTTTTCTGTTTTCTTATCATTTAACAAGGCGAATTCATTATCTCATTTAAAAGCACCTAATATTTCTACACAAACTCATATTTTTTCAGTTATTGAGGGTCTTTTAATGGGTGTTTTATCTGTAGCATCATCATTATTTTATTATACTATGAATCCTTATGGTCCCAAACTGAGCCTACAAAATGTATTTGATTTCCAAAATGCCAACAGATCAATGAAAAGATCTCTAGAGTGCAAATCCTCAATGATGATTATATCTTTAGCTCTATTTCTCTGTCATATATTTTCTGCTTGGTCATTAATACCTAATAAACCTTCCATAACAATATTTGGACCAAAGAACAATCCACACTTGTTTTACTCAACAATCTTTTCATTTGGATTGTTCATTTTGATTTCTGTATTGCCAATCATGCAACAAACAACGGGATTTGTGTACATTCGCATAATAGAATATGGTATTTCTATTTTATGCGCCGTTCCACTCCTTATATATACAAAGATAATCAAGTTTATCAGAAGAAATGAATAAAATCGGACATTTTTAGTGTACGTTTAAAATTAAAATGCACATATCTATTCCTAAGACAATTGTTAAATATATTGATGGAAAAGCCATAAATACTTATAGTATTATCGAAGAAATAGGACATGGTGGCTTTTCTAAAGTTTTTAAAGCTGTTTGTGATGAGACAAAATTATTGTATGCTATTAAAGTGACCTCTTTGGATGAATTTAGTAAAGATAATATACAATCCTTGTATAACAAAGAGATTTCAATACTATCAAACCTGAACCACCCAAATATCATTAAATTATTTGATAGTTTCTCTGATAATTATAACAACTATATTCTCCAAGAGTACTGTGATGGGCATTCTTTAAAGCATTTAATTGAGAAAAGAGGAAAAATCCATGAATCTGAAGTGTCGAAAATTATTAATCAAGTTGTTGAAGCACTGATATACCTACATGAGAATAGGATCATTCATAGAGATATTAAACTCGACAACATATTATTATCATCTAATGGGGTTGTAAAACTTATTGACTTTGGATTAAGTGCTCAACTCACATATGATGATGAAAGAAGACACACATTTTGTGGAACCCCTTTGTATTTAAGTCCTGAAGTTATATGCACATCTTTAAATGGACATAGTTATGAAGTAGATATATGGGCCATCGGTATTACATCTTTCATTCTTCTTACTGGGCATGCTCCTTATGAACCCAGCACAACGAGTGATATATATAATCTTGCTAAAACATCAAATATTAAGTTTCCATCGGATATAAAACTCACGTTTCTAGCAAAGGACTTTGTGAAAAGCTTACTTCAGTTTAAACCTGATAATAGACCATGTGCTGAAGAATTAAAGCTTCATCCATTTATTAATTCGCAATCATACTCACCTCATTCACATAAAAGAGTCTCAGTGTGCCACTCTCCAGTTTTCCCTGAAAATCCAATCTCAAAATTCGAAGAAAACACTGATCCAAACAAAAATAGCAATAAGATCTCTTGTTTCATAACAAGATACTGTGATTGCTCTGAGAAATTTGGTGTAGGATACAAACTATCAAATGGTTCTATTGGTGTTTGTTTTAATGACAGTTCTCGAATGCTAATGAATGAATCATGTTCTCAAATATATTATTGGGCAGGCTATCAAGATATGAACCCAGTACTGTTGTCATTGGATGAAACAAAGGATTCAAAAAGAGTAGGAATAATCAAGAAACTATCTCAAATATTATCAAAATCCCCTGCGAAAGAACAGAAGACGTGTTATTCTTTAACTAAGTTGTCGCATGTTAAATACATATTTAAATCACCAAATGGTGACATCATGTTTCGTTTGGATGATAGAAATGTGCAAGTTAACTTTGTTGATGGAAAAAAACTTGTTGTTCTTTATTCTGAAAAAAAACTTGCTTTAACATTATCCAAATCTGTACCTGAAACACTAATTGATATTAAAGATATGTCTCATTCATCAGAAGAGTATAAGAGATATCAAAAAGCAAAAGCAATACTAGTGGAATACACAAATAATTAAAAAATTGTTTTTTAAATGATTTGGAATTCCTTTTGAAGGTAATAGAAAACACCTCCCACTATTGATATCACCAAGAAACGAGCACTTCTTCCGAAAAGATCTTTTTGAATTTTGGTTAAATCAGCATCATCATGAACATTGGCACAATCATTCAAAAACAGAGCAATTATTTCTTGTGGCAATCCATTCTTTAATGTGCTAAGTATTCTGTTAGATTCAACAGGATAATCTTTGTGGAATGACAGCCATCCATTCAGGAGTTGTCCTCCCTTTTTGGCTTCTTCAACAATGTATTTATTAACACTACTTGGGATTTCGGATAATGATGAGGCGCTCCTGACAAAATCATACAGATCATTGATATTAGATCCTAAAACAGGTTCTAGAACTCTGTTCACAAATACATCTCTCTCCATACTTCGCCTTACAAGCAATACATGCAATTTGCAAAATGCGAAAGAAGAAATTGCAAAACGTTGTTTTTCATAAAGAAAAGAAATCAAATATGCAGCACATACAGCTGTTGGAGAGAATTTAACATCTTTCATAAGAAGAATAGGAAGAAAGAAATCTAATAATTGGTCTCCTCGAATCGAATTTGGGTTTTTCATTATCATATAGCCAAAGACCCAACAAATAATAGAGCCATACTTAGGATAAAGGTCAATTGCAACTTCAAAATCACTTAAATGGAAGCAATTTTGGTTCTTTGATAAAATGTAGGAAACTAAAAACAGTGAACCATGTCCATATGGACTTTTCTGTGAAAGAGATTCAAACATCCGCCGAATCATTTCTACCATTCCATTAAGCTTAATCTTTCCAATGCAAATATCTAAACATTCAATGAAATCGTTTCCAGTTTTGAAATCAAAACACTTTAACCTATTCTGCACATGTTTTCCATATTCTTCAAGAACTTTCTCATATGAGTCAAAACTTTCACAAAAATTCTTCTTTTTATCAGATTTTAACCCAAAATACTGCTCAATCCCTTTGGCCAAACTCTCTAAATCGTTAACCGTTTTAAAGAAACCCAAATCTTTGTTTCCACTAATAATCAAATCAATAGGATCCTCATCTGGAATTTCTTCGTTTATATCTTCATCTACATTCAGATTAGCGAATTTGTTGCCCTTTTTGTTCTTCATAATAATGACACTTTTACGATTATTACGGTTGAAAAGTGAAATGAATGACGATCAATAAACTATTCATGATCCCAATAAAAAAGGATCAATCATCAAAACCTTTTAGAACCATTGAACAATAATCGTTTAAGAAAACCCGAAGCAGATATATAATGTGTGATTAATGTCCAAGTACACATTTTCAGTGTGGAATCATAGAAAGACTTTGTTTGAGTTACAGTTGACATTTTTTTTGTTGATGCCAGAAGTTGTGTTTCAGTGTCAGGATAAGACAAAACATGTCGAAAAGAGATTTTTGTTGTGTTTAAACAAGTATCTAGATGAATATACGACAAAAGATCGGATTGTTTTGAGTGATTCGTGTGATTTTGATGTTTTTTGTCATTTTGTTGATTTTCTTGTGTCAGGACATATTCCTAGTGATAGAAATGATCAGATTGGAGTAATTAATTTGTTGAGAGAATGGGAATCACATTTTGGAATTGTTGATAGTTTTCGTTTTCGTCTTAGTTGTCAAGAGAAAGATGGAATTGTTGTTTATAATGGAGACAAGTATGAAGTGAATATTGGATGTTTGTTGTTTCATAGTGAAGTTTTTCGAGAATTCTACAAGAATAGTTGTGGAATGGTTTTTAACTTTGATTCATCATATTCAAGAGAATCATTTGAAGTGTTTCTAGATCTGATTCATAATCGAATCAGTTATCCAAGTGTTGAAAAAGCAGGTGATGTTTATGATAT
>Ga0209639_1000727_pt1 | contig 41190 bp, 31 predicted proteins | sample EPASupsiteHSE605_FD_187268 | JGI IMG/M metagenome (GOLD analysis project Ga0209639, IMG submission 187268) | Bioremediated contaminated groundwater from EPA Superfund site, New Mexico - Sample HSE6-05 (SPAdes) (version 2) | ecosystem: Environmental > Aquatic > Deep subsurface > Groundwater >... | reverse complement strand
AAAGGCAAGAAAAGTAAGTGAAAACTTCAAGGAAAACATGAAAATTGTCTTTGATGATTATTTGGGGAAATGGAACTATAGAGCAATTCCACAAGTGAAAAATTGAAGTTATATTTATGGCATTCCTTAGTAGTGAATCTAAGTCGGCTTAACTCCAATATTTTATGGTATATACCTGTACGCGATTTCTAGTGCACAATAACATTTTATGGTATAAACCTGTTATTTCGCAAAGACAACTCCGAAATAACACACCTGTTTTTGAAACATTTTATGGTATATATTTTGCATGGGTTGTTTACTTTTCCTTTTATTCTTCTTATTATTATTTCCGAGCCCGATTTTTGATTAGTTTTGTAGGTGTGGTTTTGTATATAATCGCGATTTTCGCTGCTATAAAAAGTATTTAAATGACTATAAAAGTGGGTGACACCATACCCTAACACCATTCTCTACATATCCCGAGGACAGTCTTTTCTACAAATGCCAAGACTGGCACCACGTCACCTGCTCATTAAATTAAATATGGAAAATTTGCAATTTGTTACTTCGTTTTTCTTACATAACTAACTGCCCCAATAACTGTTGCAAGCGCCCAAAGAGATCCTATAAATGGAGCAGTTTTTGATTCCGGAGTAGAATTGGAATTTCCTTCCTGCTTACTTACCATTTCTGTAGGATCTGACATTCCGGTATCATTTGTCTTATTAATGGTTTGATTAATTGTACTTAGCAACTCATCAAGAGTAGTATTTTCGACATGTCCTATAGCTTTTCCATCATCAGTTAATGTGAACTTACCCTCATAATAATCTGTAACTATGAAATGTTCAGGACCAATATCCTTAGTACTAGGGTTATTGTCTTTACTCAGATAGAGCAATACCTTTTCGCCAGTTTTGAAGCTCGGTTCAGCGTCTGAGGTCATGCTAATATTTTCAGTTGTCCCTCCAATTGATCTAACAATAACCTCATTGGAAGATAATGGATTTTTGAGATATTCATCCACACTTATAACAATGTCAGTGTAAATAGTGTCGTTAAGATGGTCGATTTCTGTAAGTGGTTTATTTGGTTGTTTTCCATCTACGGTATTCCATCTGGGTGGAAGTATTTCTTTAACTGTACCTATTACAATCGTATCTGAGTAGTTACTTAACTCTTCATGGGTGTAGTGTATAAAGTTTACATCCATTCCAAAACCAGTGATTTCGTCACTATTGTTTTCGAGTTTGATACTATCGTTTGAAGGATTGGATAGCGCTGAAACATTTAATGTCAGTAAAGAAATAATCCCAACCAAAAAAATTCCATATTTAGTAATATTTCTCATGGTACCGCTTCCAGAGTAGGGAGTTAAGTTTGATTTTTTTGTGCTACTGGCTTCATAGCTCAACTACATAAGTTCTTCACATAAGACGCTGGTAGAGCATAAAATACTTTTTAACTTTTTTATTTTTATACTTGTCCACTTAAAACGAGAATTTCTAAAAGCAATTTTACAAATACAAAAACAGGTGCAGGGACAATCTCTTCTACAAGTGCTTAGACTGGCACCACGTCACCCAGCTCCTTAATTATCTTATATCTCTAAGTTGCCAGGATTAAAATCAGAAGAAAGAATTTGAATTTTTAAAATAAAAGGAGATAGAAAGTATATCTCCGTAAAGCAGAAATAAATGTCAAAATCAGGTTTGAAGCTCCCCTGAATCATCAAAATCTTTAACAACTTTAGCCGGGTATCCCTGTGCCAAGCTATTTGGAGGGATATTACGAGTAACTACAGATCCTATGTCTATTATGGAGTTTTCTCCGATTTCAACCCCCTGAGTAACTGTACATCTACTGTTTATGCAAACTCCACGTCCTATTTTTATGGGTTTCTCAGTTCTTGGATAAGCCTGTCTTGTAGTTAAGCTACCTCTAGAATGTGCAGAGAATATGCACCAATCCTCTATTTTTGCATAATCTCCTATTGTAATTAATTCGGGATGTATCCTATCAAAAAGCACATTGTAACCAATGTAAACATTCTCCCCAATATTTACACCCCTCATTCGATGCATTTTTACTCTCCATGAATTAACAGGAACACGTGAGGCGAGTCTTTCCAAAACCCACTTTTCAAAATACTTAAGTCCAAAAAGAAGTTTATTACTGTGATAATGATTAGCAACCTCGCCAAATGTTACTTTATCTCTTGTAGATATTACATCACTCATGATAGTGCCCCATTTTCAATTAAATTATTTACTTTCCATTATTCTCAAACAGATAAATATATTTCCCACAGTTGATTATCAATTAAAACCTGGCTTTGACAATTGAGGTTTTGCCATTTTCCACAAAACTCCTTATTTTCCAATAATATTTGATAATAAAGTTTATTTTGTGAAAAAATTTGTTCAAAACAATTTAAAATCAATTTAATGCAATATTATATTAATAATTCAAAATAAAGAGATTTTTATTCGTTTAATAGCGAAAAAAACTACGTTTGAATTTTAAACACATAATCAATATTTGTATTTTTATGCAATTTATTGGAAAAAATTCTACGAAATGCTAATTTTTTAAACATATGTAATATTAATTGAGTTCTCACAGCCAGATCCCTTATTTGGAGGCATTTAGCAATGCTATTTTAAAGCCTTTAAACGTAATTTTTTAGTTAAATACGCAATTATAGGCCATTTTTTTGCTTTTAATGCGTTTTCGTCAATTTTGGCAAAACCTCAATTAGAAAAAAAATGGTAAAATCAGGACAAATTCTCAATATCTTAAACCTTGGTACATTTAATGAAAGAGTTCTTTACAGGAATCTTGAACTTTCTGTATATTAGTTTGAAGAGACGGATCTAATCTGGATTGAACAAGTATAGTCCTTTACGGAACTAACTCCTACTTGGTAAATACAGATATAGCAGAGATCGTAGCTAACAATTGGAATTAATGAATTGGCTAAAAGAAGGAAAAACATTCATACCACGTCACCAGCTCATTAAATTATATATGAAAGCCAGATTACTTAAAAACGTCTCAAAATATTTCATGGCTGACTCTATAAACTAAATTTTATTGTAATGACTATTTTGCCTACCACCCCCAAAACCCCATACTCCCAAAATTAATTTATTTACAAATGTTTAGTAATATTAATCATTTCCCTTCCAAAAGCATAAAGATCAGAAGGGCTTCTTGAAGATATAAAATTCCCATCCACAACAACTTCGCTGTCTTCGTAAAGTGCTCCTGCGGCTATAATGTCGTCCCTTATCCCTATCCAGCAGGTAGCTTTTCGACCTTTTATTACTCCTGCAGAGATAAGGACCTGAGGTCCGTGGCAGATTGCAGCAACGGGTTTGTTTTCTTTGAAGAAATGTCTTGTAATCTCAAGGGCATCTTTGTCAAGCCTCATTTTTTCGGGCCCTTTTCCTCCGGATATAACAAGGATGTCGTAATTTGCAGGGTTAACATCCTTAAAGGCAACATCAGCATTGATCTCATACCCGTGTTTTCCTGTTATCGGCCCTTTCTTCATTGAGGCTACATGTGTGGTTATTCCCTCTTCTTTCAAACGGTGGTAAGGGTAGAAAAGTTCCAGATCCTCAAAATCGTCTGCTCCGAATACAAGTGCTTTCAGATAAATTCCCCCGGTAATATTGCGATTTTAATTTTGCAGTTTTAATATTGCAGATAAGAGATTATTCCAGAGGCAAATATACCTTGTCTGATTCTGAAAATAAAACAGGTAAAATTGAGGTAAAATTGGTCACTAATCTCCGAAGCTTAAAGTTCAAGGGCCTGCTCGAGATCTGCAATTATATCCTCAGAGTCTTCGATCCCTACAGAGAGCCTGACAAGCCCGTCAGTAATACCGACCTTATTTCTCACTTTCAGAGGTACGCAGGCATGAGTCATGGAGGCAGGGTGCTGAATAAGAGTATCAGTAGCCCCAAGGCTTACAGCAAGTGAACAGAGCCTGACATTGTCCATGAGCTTGCGCCCGGCTTCAATTCCGCCTCTCAACTCAAAAGAGAGCATGCCGCTGTATCCACTCATTTGCCTGCGTGCAAGCTCGTACTGCGGATGGCTTGGGAGCCCTGGATATCTGACCCATTCTATCTCAGGGCGGGATTCAAGGAATTCCGCAACTTTCAGAGCATTTTCTGTATGTCTTTCCATCCTGATATGCAGGGTTTTAAGGCCTCTTATACAGAGCCAGGCTTCATGGGGACCCATAATGCCTCCCGTATATCCGACAACTGCAGCCAGGCTTTTTATGAAATCCCTGCTTCCTGCAACAATTCCGCCAAGAAGGTCGGCGTGCCCGCCTATGTACTTTGTACAGCTGCTCAAGGAAACATCTGCCCCAAGCTCCAGAGGTCTCTGGAAGTAAGGCGTTGAAAAAGTATTGTCTACAATGCAAAGGGCTCCATGTGCCCTGGCCATTTTCGCAATTTCTGCGATATCACATACGGTCATCGTAGGGTTGGCAGGAGTTTCGAGAAATACCATTTTCGTCTCGGGTTTGAAGGCCCTCTTCACATTTTCCGGTTCAGAGGTATCGACAAAGCTGACATTTATTCCAAGCCCGGGTAAAACCTCGGAAAAGAGGCTGTAGGTGCAGCCGTAAACTACATCCGTTGAGATGAGGTGGTCTCCGTGCTTCAGGGTACCAAGCACAACTGCGGTGATCGCTGCCATTCCTGAGGCAAAAGTTTGCCCTGCCTCCCCTCCTTCAAGCACAGCAAATTTTTCGGCTAAAACGGAATGTGTAGGCGTATTGGGAGGAATCCTTGCATACACGTATCCGGCTTCTTCTCCTGCAAATCTTGCCGCACCCTGCCCGGAGTTTTCAAAAACAAACGTTGAAGTCTGAAATATCGGAGTAGTATGCGCCCCGAAAACCGGGTCCGGCTTTTCTGCTGCATGCACGCATTTTGTTGCAAACTTCACTTCTCTTTCCATCTCCCAAAAACCTCTGTTAAAATCGATCCCCAGAATAAGTATTTGTTTTTCCGGTAATTATTTGTTTGGCGTAGGTTCAGAGAAAAGATCCGGATTTTCCGGAAATTAATAAAGAAAACTTGATTTATCCCCGGTCGTCAGAAATTTTAAAAATCAGAGCAGGCTATATACGTGAAGTAAAAAGGTGTAATTGGATAAAAAAGAGACAAATGTTGCTTCAGAAGCAACTTAAAACGTAACAGGAAGACCTTCAGTGATAAAGTCAATACTCGATAACGACCTTTACAAATTCACTATGCAACTGGCAGTGCTTGAACTTTTTCCCAAGGCAGAGGCCGAGTACCGGTTTACCAATAGGGGATCCCAGCGCTTTTCTACAGAATATGTAGAAGAATTGAGAAGAATCATAGACGAAGAAATATCCAGATTAACACTAACAGAAGAAGAATACCACTGGCTCTCTGAACATTGCCCTTACCTGAAACCCATGTACCTTGAATACCTTAAAAATTTCCGCTTCAAGCCAGAAGAAGTAAAAGTCTGCCTTACAGAGGAAAAAGAGCTGGACATCCGGATAAAAGGGCCCTGGCACAGAACGATTCTCTGGGAGATTGTGCTTATGGCTGCGGTTTCGGAACTCTATTTCATAACCATTGAAAAAGAGTGGAAAGAGAACTCAAAAAATGGCTGCACATCCGAATCTTTGCTTACCGCCTATGGGGAAAAGATTTTTGAAATCGGAAAAGCCCTTGAAGAAAATAACTGCTTTTTTGCGGAATTCGGGACCCGCAGGCGAAGAAGTTTCGAACTCCACGACCATGTAATGAAAACCCTTGTTCGGATAAAGACCCTTACAGGGACAAGCAACGTATATTTCGCAAAGAAATATGGCCTGAAAGCAATAGGTACCGTAGGTCACGAATGGATTATGGGCACCTCGGCTCTTGTAGGGCTCAGGTACGCAAACCGCTTCGCTTTTGAAAACTGGGTAAATGTTTATAATGGAGACCTGGGAATTGCCCTTACAGACACTTTCGGCTCAGAAGCTTTTTTTAAGGACATGGACCTGAAGTTATCCAAAATCTACGACGGTGTCAGGCATGACAGCGGAGACCCTTATAGCTTTGTGGACAGGGTGATAGAACATTACAGAAAAATGGGCATGGATCCCATGAAAAAAGTAATCGTTTTCAGTGATGCCCTTGACGCAGATACTGCAATCAGGCTTAAAAAATACTGTGAAGGCAAAATAAACTGCAGCTTCGGGATAGGCACAAGTCTTACCAACAACTCGGATTTCTTCCGAAAAAGCCCGCCTCTTAACATAGTCATAAAACTCCACAGTGTTAACGGCATTCCTGTGGTGAAATTGAGTGACTCCCCCGAAAAAGAAACCGGGGAAAAAGATGCCCTCAGGGTGGCAAATTACATCTTCGGAAGAAAAGGGCTGGATGAATGATATAAAGATTTGAATGAAAGACTGGATTGAAAGATTGAAACGAAAGACTGGAATGAAAGATTGGAATGAAAGATTAATGAAAGATTGGAATGAAAGATTAATGAAAGATTGGAATGAAAGATTAATGAAAGGAATTCCTGGAAACAATATCCAGAAAGTAGAAAACAACTACTCGGAAATATCCTGAAACAACTTACATTAAATAAAAATATAAAAATATAAAAATGAAAGGCTTGGATATCAGTAGTGGGAGATTTGGTTTTTCAGGACACGTACACGGAATACCTGTATACCTCCAAACCCTGCTGGTCGAGATCCTCAGAAAATAGAGGGGCTCTACTGTAGCTTCCGGTAAGGTCATTCTTTAAAGCAGTCCGCACAAAGAATACGATTTCTTCAGTTCCGTTATTTGGTGCTACTTTAATATTCAGGGTTTCTTCCTGGTCCTCACCCCATTCATACTCAACCAACTCTACGAGTGGGTATTGTGCAGAAATTTCTCCATCTTTTCCCCGGATCAGGCTTCCTTCAGGGTAAACCTTAAGATTGCTGCCTGTTCCTTCTACATTTTCTATTTTCTTCCTGTCAGGGAAAGAAACCCAGATGTAACCTTCACTCGCATTTTTGCCTTCATTTTTTACGGTTATGGAAATGCTGGCCGCTCCTCCTTCAGGGATTTCCGGAACGGAATCGATTTTAACACTGGTAATCTTTGGGAGGGTAGAGACAACAAACGAAGATGCAAGTTTTATCACAGCAATATCCGACCCATTTATTTCAGAGCTTTTCGAGCCATATATTACAGAATTATTCGAGTAATCAATTAAACTGGTATTAGAACTGTTCATTACAGGATCTTCTGAGGTATTCTGCAAATTATGCGCCGTAAAAACGATTTTTGATCCGTCAGGGCTCCACTTAGGGTTGGAGTCCAGTATCCCGATATTGTTTGTAAGCCTGGCTCTGTAATTTCCTTCTATATCTCTGATCCAGATTTCAGGGTTACCCCCCTCGTCCGAAATATATGCTATCTTTTTCCCGTCAGGGCTAAAAGCAGGATTCCATTCACCATAAGGTGTATCCGTTAACTGAGTCTGATTAGTGCCATACCAATCTATTGCCCACAGATCATCTTTTTCTTTTGAGTTTTTGGCACTGTATATGATTTTCAGGCCAAGAGGACACCAGTCTTTTCCCATTCCTACGTTCTCCGAGTTACCCAGCCGGGTTTTATTGCTCCCGTCCCTATCAACTATCCATAGCTGAGAAGGAACACCTGCAGATTCCTGGGTGTATGCTATTTTTCGTCCCAGGCGGCACCATGCGCCCCAGCCTTCGGATTTATCCGAATCATCCGTAACAGGGATTATTGTTCCGTTTTCCAGAATCGCGAGGTACAGACCGGACTGAGAATCAACTGATTTCGTTGAAATCAGTTCTGTGCCGTTGGGGTTTATATCACTAAAACCAGTAAGATTTCCTTCCCCTATGCCTGTTCTCTCTACATCCCTTCCATCTGCTCTCATTCGGTATGAATAGGAATTTCCGGATTCATTTTCTTTAACAGTGTACATAATATAGTTTCCATCTGCACTCCACACCGGAAATAATTCCGATTCCGGGCTGTCAGTAAGAAAAGTAATTTCCTTCACAAGCCCATCTGCAGAAATCTCTTCTCCATAACCGTCAATCTTTCCTGCCGCAACACAACCTGAGCCTGAATCGGAATCAAAGTAGTACTCAGAAGCATTTTGTGTTTCATTCCATCCCGGTTCCGCAGTAGCATTATAGTATCTGGACACCGCATCCGGTTCTGCTCCTGCAGGCAAAACAAGAAGCACAAGGGATAATAACAAAGATAAGTATCTGGACTTTATTTTCATTGGTTATCACCGTTAACTTAAAAAATTAATTATATCAATATAAATGCTGAATTATATAGTCCATCGAAACGTTAGTCCATATCATACATCTTTAACTGAATTAAGAGTATTAATATTTGTAAATTGAAAGACCAAAACTGAAGAAGTTAATCTTGAATGTATGTTAGTACAAGAATAAAACAAAAAATTACCCGGAGAGAAGGTGGAAACTCCGGGCAAAGACAACGTCAAATAAAAGCTTTTTAACCCAAAACCTCTTTGACTTTTAAAAATTAGCTTCTCACTATTTCTGCGATTTTACTTCTGAAATTTTAAGCTGCGTTGTATCCCTCGGCCAGGTTGGTGTTTACATATACTACAGCTTCATTAGTATGCCTGTATGCATAATCGTCAGTAATCTCGGGCAGCTTATCGGCCTCTTCCTGGGAAGTGATAGTCTTGCCTGCAGGGACGTATCTGCCATCAGGAATGGTTACTCCAATTACCGCTGATGTTGGCTCAAGTACACAGTTATTTCCAACCTTTGCCTTGAAAACGAAAGATTGCATACCGATGAAAGTATTGTTCCCTACATAAGCCGGGCCATGGATCTGGGACTGGTGGGCAAGAGAAACCTTTTCTCCCACATAGACAGCGTATTTTTCTCCACCGACCTCAACGAGGTTCTTTTCTACAGGTTCGCCTTCTTCATCAATTGTCTCAAGGGCATGGAGCACAACCCCATCCTGGATGTTGCTATCATTTCCCACGAAAATCGGCATTCCTTCGTCACTTCGGACAGATGCCATGGGCGAAATCATCACACTGGCGCCGATTGTCACGTTTCCTATAATTGATGCCTGGGGGTGAACATAGGCTGTGGGGTCAATCACAGGCTCTGTGGGTTTGGGATTCCACGGTGTTACAGGGTTTGCCATGACATTTGAAAACTCACTCTCAGCCGCTTCTTCAACATTTTCCGCCTCAGCTCCTTCGCCCTGGGAAACACACCCGCTCCCGGCAAGGGACACTAAAAGGGATAAAATAAGGATTGTAAAGATCTCCTTGTTAAACTTCATAAAAGTCCTCCATTGACAGTGTGAAGATTGTAAAATATATAGGCATTTCTATTTTTATTTGAAAAAAGATAAAAAAATAAAAATGAAAGGATGAAAAGAGTTCTGGAATTAAACCTTGTCATCCGGAAATATCGCCTGATAATTACTCAGCAGAAATGTAACAAATTCAAAAAGTCTTATGTTTAAAAGATATGAATTCTGCCATGGAATCCGGGCTTCAAATTACCTGGGAATTCATAGTTGCAGATCTGCCTGTATTTGCGTTAATTACATATCGGCACAAAAATGGGATTTGCCGGGCTTCTTGCAGGAAAGTATGTTCACTTGCGGAACGAATAGAGAAATATAGACGATAACATCACAGTGCAGACGATAACATCATGGTGTCAGCAACTGGTTTGTTAGTCCTGTTCGAAGCTCACTATTAAACCCCCTTCTCTCACTGTCCTTCTTTATCAATCTTTTACCGGATAGAAATTCCTAACTTACCTTTTCTCAACCTACCTTTTACTTTGGCATAAAATTTTAGCATAAAATCCATAACTGCTAAATTATTGTAAAGAACATACTAAAGGTTTTTATATTCCTGAATGCTATACTTTTTAAAAAAGTAAACGGTGTCTGGGGATTTTTTAAATGAGTTTAAAAATTATTTGAAGCCTCTTTGACCTGAAGGGGGTTGAAGGAAAATGAATGAAAACACAAAAAATCTGGTAAAGAAGCTGGAACGTTCTGTTTTTGCAGGAAGTAGAATAACTGCTGCGGAAAAACTCGGGAAAATAGGAGACCCGGATGCTTTGCCTGCCCTGATTAATGCACTGGAAGACTCAAACCCCAGGGTAAGGATTACTGTCGCAGAAGCCCTGGGTAACATTAATGGACAGGAAGCTATTTTAGGCCTGATAAAAGCTCTTGATGATCTTGAAAGTCCTGTAAAAAAGACAGCAATAAATTCTCTTGAAAAAATAGGCACTCCAGAAGCGATATCAGGCATTGTCAAGGGACTCAGTGACCAGGATAAGTTTGTTCAAAAGGAAGCCATAAAATCTCTAACGAGGATAGGTTCCGTAGAAGCCGTATGCAGCCTCTCTAAAGTCCTGGATTCTTCGGATAATTCATTAAAAAGGATGTCAGTAACAGCTCTGGGGAAAATCAACACTTATGAAGCTGTCCTCGGCCTGACAAAAGCAATTGGGGATTCGGATGATAAAGTAAGGCAGCTAGCAGTTGAAACCCTGGGAAAAAGAGGTAAATCGGATGTTCTTGAAGAATTGATTAAAATCCTCAGTGATCCCAGACAGCCTGTACAGGAAGCTGCTTCGGAAACTCTCTGCAAAATCATAAGTGTGTCAACTTCAGTACCTGTGCTTGTCAGGACACTGGAAACTCCCGGCAGGGACGTGAGAAAAGTTGCAATTGAAACTCTCTGGAAAATAGGAACACATGATGCAGTCTCAGGTCTTTTGAAAGCCCTGGATGACGAAGACTGGTATTTAAGAAGTCGTGCTGCAGATGCCCTGGGTGATATCGGTTCTCCTGAGGCAGCCATGGGATTGGCTAAAGCCCTCGGTGCCCGCGAAAGCTCCTTAAAGAAATCGATAATTTGTGCGCTTGGGAAGATCGAGATAGCTGAAGCCACCGATGGCCTGATAAAGGCCCTTGAGGATCCTGACAGTTTAGTTCGGGAGACTGCAGTGGTGGGGCTTGGAAAAGCAGGCACTCCTGAAGCCGTTTCAGGAATTTTGAAAGCACTTCAGGACACCAAGTGTACAGTGAGAGAAACTGCAGCTACAGTTCTCGGGGACATCAGAGCACAGCAGGCTGTTCCGGAATTAATAAACATCCTTGAGGACCCTGACAGCTCGATACAAAAAGTTGTGATTTGTTCACTTGAAAAAATAGGTACAACAGAAGCGATTTCTGGGCTTGTCAGAGCTACTGAGAATCCGGAACTTCCCATACGGAAAGCTGCATTAAAAGCTCTCGAAAGAATTGGTAAATCCAGCCCGTCTTCAGTAAAAGTTCTTGGTGAAATAGGAACCTCCAATTCGGTATCTGTTTTGAAAAGCTGTATGAGAAATGATGAAGCTGAAGTCCAGATCGAAACTGCAAACGTTTTTGGAAACATGCACAATACAAATTCTCTGGAGAACAGTACAAATTCTACGGAAGAATTAGAATGTACAGTTTCTCTAGAAAAAACAGAGGGATCCATAACTTCTCAGAAAACAAACTCAGAAGGAAAAGAAGAGATCGGGTTGTTCTGTCCGTATTGCTCGAGAAATCTTAATCTTTCCATTGCTCCCAATTTCTGTCCTTTCTGCGGGATGAAGTTGAGGTTCGACTGCTAAAAACTTGTAAATATCATCGTGTTATCGGGTAAGGTTACGTGATGTAGAATTGATAAGTTCCCCACCTTAAATATTGATAAGTTTCCAATCTCAAATTATCATCGTATTATTGGGTAAGGTTACGTGATGTAGAATTGATAAGTTCCCCACCTTAAATATTGATAAGTTCCCATCTCAAATATTGATAAGTTTCCAATCTCAAATTCAAATTTAGTTCCTGCTAGACACAGTAAGAGCTTCTTTTTTGTTTCAATTATCAAAGGAAATGAAGGGTTATTCAGTTTGAAACCCCACATTTTACTGCAGACCTGTACTTTCAGATGGATTGTTGGTCTTAATGGAATGCCTGTTTTTTGAATCGATCCCGGTTCCAGGGCTCATCAAGGATATTGACACTGACTTTTTCGATCCCCTTAATACTCAGAACTTTTCTTCTTATCTGTTCCTTGAGATATTCTACCATAGGGCAGATATTTGTTGTCAATACAAGGTTTACATCTACACTGTTTCCGTCCACGATTACTTCCTTAACCAGACCAAGGTTAACAATATCTATCCCGACCTCCGGGTCGATCACCTCTTTTAACAAAGAGTAAATTTGCTCATCCTGTTTGAGTACGGGTTTTTGCGGGCTTTTTCCTGACAATGGCATGTGTTCCTGTACCTTGAAATGTTCTTCTAACCTATCCAGTCGGTCAAGCATCCGGCTTATTACAAAAAGCACGGGATCGGGTAACTTATTATGATCCAGTTGCCCTGCAGATACGGGGGCTTGTGGCTCTGCAATCCTGGCAGGAACTCCCACTACAGTAACTTCGGGAGGGACTGGCCGGATCACAACCGAGCCAGCGCCGACTCTAGCGCCTCTTCCAATGGTAATTGGCCCGAGCACGATTGCACCTGATCCGAGAACCACATCGTTTTCAATAGTAGGATGGCGTTTTGTTCTCTCTAGAGAGGTTCCTCCAAGCACGACTCCCATGTATATGAGGACGTCATCACCGACCTCAGCAGTTTCTCCTATTACCACACCTGATCCGTGATCAATGAATACCCTCTTTCCGAGCTTTGCCCCTGGATGGATTTCAATCCCTGTGAGCGCCCTGGAGATATGAGAGAGCAAACGGGCCAGAAAAAAGAAATTTTTGTCCCAGAGAAAATGCGATATGCGGTGCACCCAGACAGCGTGCAGACCTGGATAGCAGCAGATTACCTCCAGTGTGGACCTTGCAGCAGGGTCTTTTTCAAAAACTGTCCTGATATCTTCCCTGATTCCCATTTAAAATCTTCCGGTATCAATTGTCAAATAGATCAGTCAAACAGATCAGTGCTCAGATAGCGCTCTCCTGTGTCCGGTAAGATTACAATAATCATCTTTCCGTTCATTTCTTCCCTGGATGCAACCTGCAGTGCAGCATATGTAGCAGCACCTGAAGATATGCCTGCAAGAATGCCTTCTTCCTTTGCCAATTGTCTGGCTGTGGCAATGGCATTATCTGCAGTAACCTTGATAATTTCATCAACCAGATCAAGTCGAAGTACATCAGGAATGAACCCTGCACCGATTCCCTGAATCCTGTGCGGGCCTGGCTTTCCGCCGCTTAGCACGGGGGATTCTGCAGGTTCGACTGCAAACGCCTTGAAAGCAGGTTTCCTTTTTTTAATTACACTGGCAACACCTGTGATAGTTCCGCCTGTTCCCACGCCTGCTACAATCGCATCCGCTTGTCCATCCGTATCTTTCCATATTTCCTCGGCAGTTGTCCTGCGGTGGATTTCAGGATTTGCAGGATTCTGAAATTGCTGGGGTATAAAGTAAAGAGTAGGATCTTCTGCAGCCATCTGTTCTGCTTTACTGACTGCTCCTGTCATTCCTTCAGTTCCGGGTGTCAGAATGAGCTCTGCTCCCAGAGCCTTCAGCAGTTTTCTTCTTTCTATTGTCATTGTCTCAGGCATAACCAGTACGAGCCTATAACCACGGGCAGCACATACGCATGCGAGTGCAATGCCAGTGTTGCCACTTGTGGGTTCAATAATGGTAGTGCCTTTTTTGATTTTTCCCTCACGTTCGGCTTCTTCGATCATCGCCAATCCTATTCTGTCCTTTACACTTCCCATCGGGTTAAAGGACTCCACTTTAACTAGCACGTCAGCGTGTAGACCTTTTGTTATGTGGTTCAACCGGACAAGCGGCGTGTTACCTATTGTCCAGGTTATATCGGTATATATTCGCCCCATATTATCCGCCTTTTTCCTGCACTTTGTTTTTTCCAGATTCCTTTTTCCAGATTCCTTATAGCTTTAATTTGTTCAAATTTATATTTAAACGGCTTATAGTGTACGCTTTTTTAAGCAGAACCAAAGCGTCAGGTCTCCGTTAGAATTTATCCAATAAGCACTTCAACCCGCCGAGAATCTAAAACCCTGAGCTGCCAATCATAGCTACATAAGAGCAATTTATACAATAAATTCACAATTGTGAATGCATAATATCTTAAATATATAGTTGTCGAGAAGCTTCTGTACGAATAGATTTGAACAAATCCGATTACGACATAGAAAACAATATGGGAACCATCAAAAATAGATTTTACATCAGGGTTCCTTTCGATTTGTCTTCTGTTACTGTCCTACTCTTCCGGACCACAGCTGCTATTGCAGTTGCTTTCAATCCCTCTTGCATTTGCACAGATCTTACAGATCCTTACTACAAAGTCGTCGACTTTATTGTCGATTAAGTCCTGAGCAAGTTTTTCGATCAATTCCTTCGTCTCGCCCTGGAACTCAATCCTGTATCCTCTTTTTCCCGAAATATACTGGGAAACTGCCGACGGGGCAATCCCCAGCAACTTTGCGGAAGTTGCCTGCGACTGTCCTTTATTTACGAGTTCGATTGCAAGACTGGCCCGGATTGCAGGAACCAGATCCCACACAATCTTCTGACACGGAGTTTCCATAGTTATCATCACTTTTTGAGATTTACAATTGAGAACGAATATGTCTTATATACATATATATTTATTATCAGTGTAAAAAATAATAATACCTGGCCAGAAGATAGTAATTTTAAAAAAAATGACAGGTTTTTAAGAATTCACCTTTTTATCCGCATGAATTCCACGATAAAACTTAAATAGTCACAATTGTTATGTTTATTCACAATTGTGAAGGTGCAAGTGTGACAGTTGGAGACAAGACCATTTACATGGACAATTCTGCTACGACCCCTGCAAGAAAAGAGGTAGTTGAAGAGATGATCCCCTACCTGACAGAAAATTTCGGAAATCCTTCTTCTATCTATGAGCTTGGAAAAACCTCAAAACATGCAATCGAAAAAGCGAGGAAAGAGGTTGCAGATGCGATAGGTGCCGAGGAGAATGAGATATATTTCACATCCGGAGGTACCGAATCCGATAACTGGGCAATAAAGGGGATAGCCTTTGCAAACAGGAATAAAGGAAAACACATAATCACCTCCTCTATTGAACATCATGCAGTCCTGCGTACCTGTATCTGGCTGGAAGGACAGGGATTTGAGGTAACATACCTGTCTGTGGATAAATATGGGATGGTGTCCCCTGAAGAGTTGAAGAATGCGATAAGAGATGACACAATACTCATTTCCATAATGCTTGCGAACAATGAAATAGGGACAATCCAGCCTGTAGAAGAAATCGGAAAAATTGCAAGGGAAAAAAGGATATATTTCCATACGGATGCGGTTCAGGCAATAGGCCATGTCCCTATAGATGTCAAAAAAATGAACATTGATCTTCTATCCCTTTCAGGGCACAAGTTCGAAGGACCAAAGGGATGCGGAGCTCTCTACATACGAAAAGGGACAAAAATAGAAACTCTTCTTCACGGCGGAGCTCAGGAAAGAAAACGCAGGGCAGGAACCGAAAATATCCCTGCCATCGTGGGGCTTGGGAAAGCTATAGAGCTTGCGGCAGGTGAAATTGAAGAAACGAACAAAACTCTGCTGGAGATGAGAGAGCGCCTGATTAAAGGGCTTCTGAAGATCTCGAAAACCCACCTTAACGGCCATCCCACACAGAGGCTTGCAAACAATGTGAATATCACATTTGAATACATAGAGGGCGAATCCCTCCTGCTTTTGTTAAATGCTAAAGGAATTTTTGCATCCACAGGAAGCGCATGCAACTCTTCTTCGCTTGAACCCTCGCACGTGCTGACAGCCTGTGGAGTTCCGCATGAGATCGTCCACGGATCCCTTAGGCTCAGTCTTGGAAGGATGAATACCCAGGAAGATGTGGACAGGGTACTTGAGGTCCTGCCTGAGATAGTACAGAGGCTGAGGAATATGTCGCCATTGACCCCTCAGGAGTACAGAACTCTTTGAGAGACAACTGCAGACTTGTGAGTAAAAACTGCAGGGCAAAACCACAGGACAATTTGGGTAAAAAAGAACCAGACTTTGGAATAATCTGAGAATTAAAAACTATGTTGGAGGACAACTCATGGATTACAGTGTTAAAGTAATGGACCATTTTTCAAATCCCAGAAACATGGGAAGCATTGAGAACTGCGACGGAGTGGGAGAGGTTGGGAACGCAAAGTGCGGAGACATAATGAAGATCTTCCTGAAAGTAGAAGATGACCGGATTATGGATGTGAAGTTCCAGACCTTTGGATGCGGGGCTGCAATTGCATCAAGCAGTATGGCAACCGAACTTATCAAAGGAAAAACCCTGACAGAGGCCTGGAAACTTTCAAACAAAGCAGTTGCAGAGGCCCTTGACGGGCTCCCTCCGATAAAAATGCACTGTTCAATGCTTGCAGAAGAGGCAATCCATGAGGCAATTAATGATTATCTCAAGAAAAAAGGCCTTGAGCCCTGGAAGGATTAATCTTTCTTCTTAAGAACTTATAAAAAAATAGAAATCCTGGAGAAGACGGATGGAGAAAACTACAAATGAAAAGTATGTCAGGCAGATAATGCTTTTTGGGGAAGAGGGCCAGGAGAAATTGAAAAAAGCAAGGGTATTCGTTGCCGGGGCAGGAGGGCTGGGATCTCCTGTTTCCACTTACCTGGCGGTTGCAGGTATTGGGAAAATAATAATTGCAGATTTTGATTGCGTAGAAAAAAGCAACCTTAACAGGCAATTTCTTCATCATGAAAGGGATATTGGAAAGGAGAAGATCAAATCCGCAGAGGAAAAACTCCTTTCCCTGAATCCGGAAATAGAAGTAGAGACAGTCAAGGAAAAAATTACGGATGAAAATGCAAGCTCAATAGTCCCTTCCTGCGACCTGATCATAGACGCTCTGGACAATTTTGATACAAGGCATGTTTTGAACAGGCTTGCCGTGGAGAGAAAAATACCTCTGATTCACGGCGCAGTCTCAGGATACAGAGGCCAGGCAACAACAATAATTCCGGGAAAAACCCCATGCCTTTGCTGCATTTTCCCTAATTCCTTCAAGAAAGAAGTATTTCCGGTACTTGGAACAACCCCGGGAGTTATAGGCACAATTCAGACAAATGAAGCGATTAAATATATTACAGGTCAGGGAAAGCTTCTGGAAAACCGTCTCCTGTTATGGGATGGTTTTTCATGCTCTTTTAGCGAACTAAACGTTAATAAGATAGAGAATTGTCCGGTCTGTGGAGTTAAATAAAGGTTGTAATAAAGAAAGGCTGCAATAAAGGTTATAAATTACCTCCTGGATTATTACCTGCATCTGTCCCTGAATTTAAAATGAGCCCAGTCGGCGCGGCACAAAATACATCGATTAAAGCTACATCGGTTAAAGCTACATCGGTTAAAGCTACATCGGTTAAAGCTGCATCGATTAAAGCTGCATCGATTAAAGCTACATCGATTAAAGCTACATCGATTAAAGCTGCATCGATTAAAGCTACATCAATCAAAATTAAAAATAAAGGTTGAAAAACAGGTTTTCTGCAGGTTTATGCCTGCAGTTTAAGGAATGAGATCATTATGGAAAACTGGCAAATTGCAGAAGAAATAAAAAAACTCAAAAAGGAAAGGAACGCAATAGTTCTTTCACATTTTTACACACGTAGAGAGGTTCAGGAGGTTGCGGATTTTGTTGGGGACTCTCTTTCCCTCTGCAAAGCAGCAGTGAATTCAAAAGCTGAAGTTATAGTTTTTGCAGGCGTTCATTTCATGGCAGAATCGGCGTCAATTATTTCCCCGGAAAAGTTAGTCCTTTTACCGGTTCCCGACGCAGGCTGCCCGATGGCAGATATGGTTACTGTGAAGTCCCTAAGAGAGGCAAAAGAAAAAAATCCGGAAGCAGCTGTCATATGCTATGTAAACAGTTCAGCTGCAGTAAAAGCGGAATCTGATATCTGCTGCACATCTGCAAATGCGATAAATGTGGTAAATTCAATTGAAAACCGGGAGATCATCTTTATCCCTGACAAAAACCTGGGAGCATTTGCATCCCTGCACACCGATAAAAAGATACATTTCTGGCCCGGATTTTGCCACGTTCACGAGAACATCAGGGATGAAGATGTAAAAGAATTGAAAAAAATGCACCCTGATGCGGAATTTCTTGCACACCCCGAGTGCAGGCCTGAAGTTCTGAGCCTTGCAGACCGTATTCTCAGTACCTCAGGGATTGTTAAAGAAGCGGAAAGATCAGATTCCAAGGAATTTATAATCGGAACTGAAAAGGAAATTGTTCAAAATCTGAACAGAAAATACCCGGACAAAAAATTCTATCCTGCCTCAGAGAAGGCTTTTTGCTATAATATGAAAAAAATCACCCTCGAGTCCATTCTCAACAGTCTTCAGAATATGGAATATGAAGTCCATGTTCCGGAGCATATAAGAATGAAAGCAAAAAAAGCGCTGGACAGGATGCTTGAGATCAGTGGAAATTGAAAAAAGGGGAGGGCTGAGGGGTTTCTCTCCTTGAATTTTTCCGGAAATAAGTTCTTTTCCTGAAATATGTTCTGAAGTTCTCTCCTATATAACAGATTCTTTACTCTGTGCCATATTTTCTAATTAAAGGATAATTATTTATAATCCAATCACAATTGTGAAGATGCAGTCACAATTGTGATTATGTGTAACAAGAAAGCTGGCGTCAGAATGGCAGAGTGGCTATGCCTCCGGCTGCAACCCGGAGATACGTGAGTTCGATTCTCACTTCTGACTTGAAAGACAGTGAACTTTCCGGAACAGAGTGAAGTACCTGGGAAGTTCCCCGGTCGAGATAGCAGAGAAATATGGCCCGGAGGTAAAATGAGATGACGGACGAAAACGGAAACAAGAACGAAAAAGAAAGTAAGGAAAATAAGGAAAGCCGAAAAAAAAAGAGGTTTGAAAACCTGGGAGTTTCTACTCTTGCGATACATGCAGGAGCAAAACCTGACCCTGCTACAGGAGCAAGGTCAGTTCCGATTTATCAAACAGCAGCATATGTATTTAAAGACACTGAAGAAGCAGCCGACCTCTTTGGGCTCAGGAAAGAAGGCAATATTTATACGCGCCTGATGAACCCCACAACCGATGTCTTTGAGAAAAGAATCGCTGCCCTTGAAGGAGGCATAGGCGCCCTTGCAACAGCCTCAGGGATGGCTGCAATTACAACAGCTCTGCTTACTTTTACAAAACCCGGAGACGAGATCGTTTCAGGGGACAAGCTCTACGGAGGAACCTACGAGCTTTTCAATTATACCTTCCCCAAACTCGGAAGAAACGTAAAATTCGTAGACTCAAGAAACCCCGAAGAATTTAAAAATGCAATCTCCGGAAACACAAAAGCTCTGTATGTGGAATCGATCGGAAACCCGGGACTGGATGTGGCTGACCTTGAAAAACTTGCAGAGATTGCCCATGCAGCAGAAATCCCTCTTGTCGTGGACAATACTGTTTCTCCTTTGATCTTAAGGCCAATAGACCACGGGGTAGATATAGTCGTGTATTCCGCAACAAAATTCATAGGAGGACACGGGACTTCTATCGGAGGAGTGATTATTGACTCAGGAAACTTTGACTGGAATCCTGAGAAATTCCCTGAAATCTGTGAGCCTGACCCCGGATATCACGGCCTGAAATATAAAGAGGCTTTTGGAAAAGCGGCTTTTATTACAAAAGCAAGGGTTCAGTTTATTCGGGACACAGGCGCATGCATTTCTCCTTTTAACTCATTCCTGTTTACTCTTGGACTTGAGACTCTCCCCCTCAGAATGAAAAAACACTGTGACAACGCTCTCGAGGTTGCAAAATTCCTGGAAAAGCACCCGAAAGTTTCCTGGGTTTCTTATCCCGGACTTGAGTCTCACAGCAGCTACGAGCTTGCAAAGAAATACCTCAAGTCAGGGAATGGAGCAATAATAGGGTTCGGGATCAAAGGCGGAACCGCCGAATGCAGAAAGTTTATCGAAAGCCTTGAGGTCTTTTCCCACCTTGCAAATATCGGGGATGCAAAAAGCCTTGTAATCCATCCTGCTTCAACCACCCATGAACAGCTGGCAAAAGAAGAACAGCTGGCATGTGGAGTATCTGAAGACTTCATCAGGCTTTCTATAGGAATCGAGGACGAAAAGGACCTGATTTTCGACATAGAGCAGGCACTTTCAGAGGTTTGAACATGGAAATCTCGGCCCATATTCCTTCCTTTAAAAACTTTTTTTCGGGAAAAAAAGGCCAGAATATAGGGATAGTCCGCTCAATGAGCTACGAAATCCCCGTGATCTTCAGGTTAGAAAATGGAAAAACTCTTTCCCGCGTCAGAATAGAGTACGAGATGTATGGGAAGATGAATGCGGATAAGAGCAATGTTATCCTGATCTGCCATGCCCTTACAGGAGATGCTCATGCTGCTGGATTCCATGCAGGAGATAAAAAGCCAGGCTGGTGGAATATCGTAATCGGTCCCAATAAGGCATTTGACACCGAGAAATACTGCGTCATCTGTTCAAACATAATCGGAGGCTGTAAGGGCTCCACAGGCCCTTCTTCCATAGACCCGGAAACCGGGAAACATTACGGAATCTCATTTCCTGTAATTACTATCGCAGATATGGTAAACGCCCAGAAAAAATTGGTAGAGCACCTCGGAGTAAAACAGCTTTTTGCAGTTGCAGGCGGCTCAATGGGTGGAATGCAGGTGCTGCAATGGACAGTCAGCTATCCTGAGATGGTAAAAAAGGCAATTGCAATAGCCACTACCGCGTCCACAACCCCACAGCAGATTGCTTTCGGAGCAATCGGAAGGAAAGCCATAACCGATGATCCTAAATGGAACGAGGGAAACTACTACGGGAAGGAAATCCCTGCACAGGGACTTGCACTTGCCCGCATGGTAGGACATATTACATATCTCAGCGATGCTTCGATGCAAAAGAAATTCGGAAGAGTTCAGCAGGACGAAGCAGGTATAGACCTTTCCCCGAATTTTCAGGTTGAAAGCTACCTGAATTACCAGGGGGATACCTTTACAAAGCGCTTTGACGCCAATTCATACCTTTATATTACAAAAGCCGTGGATTTCTTCGACCTTTCAAAGAACGGATCCCTTATAGAGGGTTTTTCAGGAGTTACTGCAAAATTCCTTGTAATTTCCATAAGCTCAGACTGGCTCTATCCTCCCTATCAGTCTCAGGAAATCGTAGCTGCCCTTACTGCAAACGGAATCGATGCAAAATACGAGGAAATCAGGTCTCAGTATGGCCACGACGCTTTCCTGCTTGAGGAAGGACAGATCAACTACCTGATCAGAGGTTTTCTCTCACAGATTCTCGTAAGCGACATCATGAACCAGAATTTCTATTCGGTTTCAAGAGATGAAACAATAGAAAACGCATCAATACTCATGGTAAAAAAGAAAGTGAACCATCTGCCTGTAGTATCGGAAGACGGAAAGCTCGAAGGCATCGTTACCTCCTGGGACATTACAAAAGCAGTCGCTTGTAAAATCACCGGCCTAGATGAGATAATCACCCGCGACGTGAAATACGTATATGCAGGCGAAAAAATAGAGAGTGCATCCTCAATAATGGAAAACTATTCAATTTCCGCGCTTCCTGTAATCGATTCCGAAAACCGCATAATTGGTATGGTTACGAGTGAGAGCATAAGCGCTCTTATCGGAAGATTCAGTTAAATCGGAAGATTCAGTTAAATCGGAAGATTCAGTTAAATCGGAAGATTCAGTTAAATCGGAAGATTCGGTTAATTTTGAGGACATTTTGAGGTAATTTTGAAGGAGGGTTCAGAAATTAGAATAGTTTTTGTCCACGTCGATTATGTGCGGTACTGCGTCAAAAAGAAAACAAAAACAGCAGAGCCTATCAAAATAAAAGAAGATTCGATGGAAGAAGGAGTCATCCTTTTCTGCTGTGCAGAGAAAATCGATGAGGACAATCCGCATAATATCATTGAAAATGCCACTGCCGAAGTCATCAAACGCCTTGAAATGATAAAGGCAAAAAGGGTCATGATATACCCATATGCTCATTTTACAAATGACTTAAGCAGCCCCGAAACTGCAATAAAAATTTTAGCTAGCCTCGAAAGTTCTCTAAAAGAGCAGGACCTTGAAGTAAAAAGAGCTGCTTTTGGCTGGTATAAAGAACTCGAAATGAAAAGCAAAGGGCATCCTCTCTCCAATCTTTCAATAACCGTCCTCCCTGACAGCAAGCAAAAATCCGAAATCTTTTGCCCGGCACACCACAATCAGGTTGAAAAGAAGAATTCTGTCTCTTCGGCCCTGTAAGTTCTTTTTTGTAAGTTCTTTTTAAGCTGAAAATGAAATCGGTTTGCGTTTAATCAGTTGATACTTATTCCGGGGCGACCTGAATGACATCATCCGACCGCTTTTGTCCCGCGTCTCGGCGCGGCTGGAGCCGTATTTCATACATTAATAAAAACGCATTCAATAGACGCCCTGTAGAAGTCGAGAACCAAGATATTATCAACAATTTAGCAGAGGTCGTGAGATGTTTTCTGAAAACCGCAAACAAAAATGAGTTTCAAATCTGACCAAAAAGGAGAATGGGCCCATTTTGCCAGATTTTACACTTCTCTTTTATAATCGTTATCTGTGTTTTATAATCGTTATCTGTGTTTTATAATCGTTCTCTTTTAGATATCCGATTTGAGGCTATAACAAAAGTAGAGAAGAATATTATAGCAAGTACTGTTATATTTACAGGGCTGCTTAAATCTGAAAAGTTATTGACAAAAGCACCAGTAAGAGCATAAGTGTTCTCCAGACGCAGTCCGTAGTAAGCTGCCTCCAGAAGTAATGCCATAAGTGATATTAAACTGGCTATCATAAAACTGCGTATTATAGTGTCAAACCTCATCCGTAATCACCTTTATAACTGCATCATGAAATATAAATAAGTTTATTTTAGTCGAATATCCTGCATGTTTTTCTGTGGTGATGGAAACTTCTCCACGAATTGCAGCAAAGTTACGTTATAGTTTTTGTCCCATGCCTGATGAGAGTGGAACCTACAACATTGAATATAAAATAAAAAAGAAAGTACCAGACGCCCCGTAAAAGTTGAGTATAAAAATCAACAATTTAGCGGTGGTCAACCCGATATTTCCAATAAGAATCACTTTTTTGAGATTGACTTCACTTTTGAGCTACGCTTTTCAGGGTAAAAAATACAGAACAACAGAAAACTCTAAAAGCTGCTTTTACAAAGGTAAATTGATCTCTCATGAAAATCCACGTCCTCCAACACTCCTCTATAAACACCCTCGGCACTATCGAAGAGTACGCGAAAATTAAAAACCACCCCCTTGAGTCAACCCGTTTTTACGAAACAAAAAGCCCTCCAAAACTCGATTCTTTTGATCTTCTTATCATCATGGGCGGCCCGATAGGGGTTTATGACTATAAAGAAAATCCCTGGCTGAGAGATGAAAAAGAGTTTATCAAACAGGCGATAGAAGCAGGAAAACCAGTTCTTGGAATCTGCCTTGGCTCACAATTGCTTGCTGACGTCCTTGGCGCCCGTATTTATGAAAATAAGTACATGGAAATGGGCTGGTTCCCTATAAGGGAGACAACAGAGGGAAAAGAATCTGATTTTCTTAAAGGACTGCCGGAAGAGATCACAGTATTTCACTGGCATTCCCGGACTTTTGACCTTCCTGCAGGCTCTGTTCACCTTTTTGAAAGCGAGGGGTGCAGGAATCAGGGTTTTATTTATGACAGCAGGGTTGTGGCGCTGCAGTTCCACCCGGAAGTGAATGAAGAGAGAATTGAATCCCTGATAAAGCGATTTGGGGATGCAATGGCGGATGGGCCGTTTGTCCAGAAAAAACAGGAAATGCTGGGTCAGAGAAAATATCTGGCTGGGACAAAGGAATTTATGTTTTCGATTCTGGATAAATTTGAAAAAATCACTGCTACTTGCCTATAAATTAGTCCGCTTGAGCGAAGAAATCACTGCCACTTGCCCATAAATTCGTCCTCTTGAGCGAAGCAAAGCGGAGCGAAAAGGACCGCGGATTCCCGAATCGCAATTCGGGAAGCGCAACTCAGGTGAACCGTAGAGGAGCTATTCAGGTTGCCCTGGGATAATCTCAACCGATGAGACACGACTGTTCTTTTGTTCTTTCAAAAAAATTCCTTTCATACCGCCTGAGATCAGGGTTGCGATGTCTTTTAAGGCGAAGCCCTGTTTGAGCCCTTTGGGAAGAGCAATATATTTCGGACTCCATTCAGGATTGAACTTCTCTTTAAAGTCTCTGAGGCCTTTATAGTTGTAAAAATGTTCTCCATGAGCATAGATTAAAGACCCTATTTTATGCCACATAGGGGCAAACTGTCTTTTTTCAAACCCTGAGAGGGGAGCCATTCCGAGGGAAAAGCGCTTGTAACCGTTTTCTTTTCCCCATACCATGAGCTTGACAAAAAGGTATTCCATTGTCCTGTCCGGGGAATCGGGGATGTGGCGCATCAGGTCAACACTGATTTCTTCCTTTTCTGCACCTGTCCAGATGTTTGCAAAGGCAACGATTTCCGTTTCGTTCCTGACAATGGCAATCGGGAAATTACTCAGGTATCTCTCGTCAAAAAAGCCCACTGAGAATCTTTTTTCCTTTCCGGCTTTCATTTCCAGCCAGGCATTTGAGATCCGTTTAAGTTCAGGCAGGAGAGCGGGAACCCCTTCCTGGGGGATAATTTCAAAATGATATCCTTTTTTCTCCACATTTCTTATTGTGTAGCGGAAGTCTTTGCTTGCACTTCCTTCCAGGGTAAAGGGTTCGAGGGGCACTTTTGCTTCTTCTCCTATTTTGATCAGGGTCAGGCCCAGGTCAAGGAAGATAGGGATGTACTTTTCACTAACTTCATAAAAAGCGGCTCTGCCCTGATGCAGTTTACTCATTTCATAAAAGTCCCAGATCAACTCTTTCGCCTGATCACTTGTCCCGACTATATCTCCCATTGAAATCCAGGTTCTTCCGGAAACCCCGTACATTAAAAAAGCCTTTTTTTCATCATCAAAAAGCAGGTACTTGTCTCCTGTAAATACCAGGTTTCCCCAGGTTTCCTGACTTTGATTGATAATCGTTTTTGCAAGCTCGATTTCCTCTTTTGTGGGAAGGTGAATATCCTTAGAAAAGGGACTCAGCATCTTTGCTATCCCAAAAACCAGAAGCAGGGAGAATACTCCAACTGTTGCCCTTAAAAAGCTGGAGGCCTGGGAATTAATCCCGAATTGCCACCAGAGTTCGTTTGAATACTCTACATTTCTGTACGAAAAAAACCCGAGCCAGACAAAGCTTACAAGCACCAGGGTTATGGCAATCAGATTCTGCCTGCTAAAAGATTGGTGTAGAAGCGAGGATTTTCTGTAAAAATATTTTCTGCAGGGGAATAAAAAGGCAAAGAGGGCAAAAAGAACCACCGCCTCATGATAATCAAAGTCTTTCAGAAGGGCAAAAATCCCTCCCATCAAAAGGACAGCAAGGGAGAGCACATAAGCCCCATCGATCCTTTTCCAAAGGCCATTTGCCAGGAGCAGGAGCAATACTCCCATTATGCTGCCAAAAAGCCTGGAGGCTTCAATAAGAGGAAGAGGGACAATGTAAGTGAGATCATGCAAATATTTAGGGTTTGAAGGCAGGGCTCCGGAAAAGAGGAGGGAAATGCCTCCAAGAAAGATTAGAACGGAAAATATCTGGGGTGCTAGTTCTGATAAGCTCGAATAAGTAGCTTTCCCAACTTTTTTCAGGAATTTTTCTCTCTCTTCATATTCATGGAGTATAAGGGCCAGGAACCCAAACAGGAATGGAATAAAATAGTAAATTGCCCGGAAGAGCAGAAGAGGCCTTATTATATCAACCGTATCGAAATATGGCTCCAGCATAAACAGCATCAGAGTTTCAAAAACACCAAGCCCTCCCGGGACAGTGCTTATTAGCCCTATCAACTGTGCCAGCGCAAAGAAAACAAGTACATGAAGCAAGGTTAGCTGCGGGTTTGAAGGCAGGAGGAAATAGATTATACTTCCTGAAAGTAGATAGTCTACTGAGGATAAGGCAAGCTGCAAGAAAGCGATTTTTGGTTCAGGAATTCTGAATTGGTATCCTTTGATTTTAAGATTCTGTCTCCAAAATGAAAAAAAGAGGTAAGTAGCGAGAAACAGCAGTAGCAGAATTCCAATGATATTTAAAGGAACAGGAATTTCAGGCATGTAAAATGGCAACTTCACCGGATAAAATGTGAAAAGCAAGCCTGCAACAAAGCAAAAACCTATCCAGAAAGTGGAAATGCAGAAAATTATAATTTCCCATATCTGGGCCAGGGTCAGCCCGTACCTGGAATACAGCCTGTAGCGTAGAGAGCTTCCTGTTAAGAAGTTAAAACCCACACTGTAACTGATGGATGTGCTGATAAAAGAAATTCTGGCAGTCCGCTTATAAGGCATGGAATTGTTTATACTGCGGATTGCCAGGTAATCATAGCCTGTTAAAACAACGTAACTCAAAAAAGTTAAAAGGACAGCGATCCCTATATGGCTAAGGGGAACACTACCAATATTTTTTACAATATCGCTTGAATGCAGATGGTGCACCTGCTTGTCCAGAGTCCACAAAGCCAGGGAAAATATAATGACTGGTAAGAGATAACCGACTAAGCTCTTCAATTTAGGGATTTTTTCATGTATACTGCCGTTTTGTTTCATCAGGATCCAGTATCCTCTTTGTCTTATAGGATTAGAGTTTCTGATGTTGCACCTACTCTCTTAAAGTAAATATATTTTTGGTAAGTCAGACGGTTGGAATTTATTCTGGTTTGAAAGTTAGAATTTATCCTGGTTTATATTTTAAGACCCCTTTTCCTCAGGTTACTTATTTTTCTTTTGATCAGGACTTGCATGGTTGAAGCTAAGAGAACTTATACAATTTGAAATGCCAAGAATAAAAACTGGAATTGCATGTTTATTACGTGTGAAATAATATCCACTGGGCCTTTAGCCCAGTGATTTTACAATCCATTTGTAAAAAGGAAACTGTCCTTCACATTTGAAATCCAGGCATATTCCCGGGCAGCCGAGATTCACAAAAATGCCCTTAGTGCCCGCAACGAAATAACCTATGCAACTTATTATTCATTGAAACTTTGATTGGCTACCTTGATCTTGAAAATCAAGATGTTCAATCGAAAATTGCAGAGGTTATTTTGTGACGAGTCCTTAATTCACAAAAATGCCCTTTATTTTCTCTCTTAATTTTCTCTCATATCTCTTTAGCCTTGAACTTTCTTTATTAGTTTTTTCAATTAAAGGGATCATTTACTTTTGGAGACTACGATATATCCGGATACTGCTTTAGTATTACTTCCAGCATCATTCTTTACTGTTAAGCTGACGGTGTATTTTCCGGCTTTACTGTATGTGTGTGCAGGATTCTTTTGGGTTGAATATCTTCCGTCTCCAAAACTCCACTTCCATGAAGTTGGCGAGCCTGTACTCTTGTCAGTAAACTGAACCTTCAGTGGCACTTTTCCAGATCTTGGGGATGCGGAAAAAGCAGCTTTTGGGGAAACTATTACATTTATATAGCCTGTTTTTGTTTCCGTATCCGTTCTGACTGCATTCTTCATTGTTAAGCTAACGGTGTATTTTCCGGCTTTACTGTATGTATGTATAGGGCTTTTGGTCGTCGAATATGTTCCGTCTCCAAAACTCCACTTCCACGAAGTTGGCGATCCTTTGCTTTTGTCAGTAAACTGAACCTTCAATGGTGCTTTTCCAGATGTTGGGTATGCAGAAAACTCAGCAATCAAGTTTAGGGGAACTGTTCCTATATTTATATAACTTATTTTTGTCTCTGTATCCGTTCCGACTGTATTCTTCACTGTTAAGCTAACGGTGTATTTTCCGGCTTTGCTGTATATATGTGTTGGATTCTTTTCTATCGAGTATGTTCCGTCTCCAAAACTCCATTTCCATAAAGTTGGCGATCCTGTGCTGTTGTCAGTGAAACTGACCTCGATAGGCGCATTTCCGGAGGTAGGTGTTGCAAAGAAGTCAGCAATCGGGTTTTGGGGAGCTGTTTCTACATTTATATACCCTGTTTTTGTTTTCGTATCAGTTCCAACTGCATTGCTCACTGTAAGCTTTACTGTATATTCTCCTTCTATTGAATAGGTATGTGTTGGGTTCTGATCGGTTGAAGTGTCTCCGTCACCAAAGTCCCATAACCAGGAAGTGGATGTACATGTGCTTGCGTCAGTAAAACTGACCTCAAGAGGTGTATTTCCTGAGATAGGTGTTGCAGAGAAGTCAACAACAGGGACTTCTGGGGGGAATACCGCTTTATATGCATTGATCCGGCCTGAACCATAGTTATTATCTTTTCCTGCTGACCCAAGATCCACAGCCGTACTTTCTAATTTCTGCTTTACCTCAGACGGCCTCAGAGCCGGGTTTTTTTCCAGTATTAATGCCACAGTGCCGGAAACATATGGCGTTGCCATGGAGGTTCCGGACTCGTATCCGTATTTACCATCTGGAGATGTTGAAATGACATCTACCCCTGGTGCAGAAACATCAGGTTTAATGTATGTTTGCCCGTCAAGAGTGACGGGACCGCGGCTACTAAAAGATGCTATATTGTCAGACGAATCAGTTGCACCAACAGTTAATGAATTGATTTCATCACCAGGGCACATGATTGTGTAAGATCCCGACCCGGAATTGCCAGCCGCTATGACAGGAATTACGCCTGCTGCCACAACATTGTTTATTGCAGTCGTGAACGCCCACTGATGTGATTCCCCACCACTGAAACTTATAATACGGGCTTTATTATTGACTGACCATTCAAAGGCAAGAATAATGTCAGACATATATCCATAACCGTCTTTATTGAATATTTTTGCTGCAATCAGCTTTGTTCCTGGAGCAACTCCGGTATGCACACCGTTAGCACCGGTTCCTGAAATGATCCCGGCTACATGAGTGCCATGTCCGTGATCATCATACGGAGACGGATTCGAGTTTACATAATCAATCCAACCGATAACCTTTGGATCTTTTGTATTCGGATTATCATCAAGATCGTCAAGATCGGGATGTATTGTATCAATCCCAGTGTCCACAACAGCAACGATTATTCCATCTCCACTTACACCCTGCTTCCATACTGCCGGCGCTTCAATTTTATCAACCCCCCATGCATTTGCAGACGTTATATTCTGCATGGTAGCCGATGCTTTTATTTCTGCGGGTAGGAGTTCTGGCTGTCCTGCAATAGAAATGACTTCGTCAGGCTCGATTTTCCAAACGTCGGGTCTCTCGGCAAGCGAAATTAAAACTTCAGGTGTTACCTCAGCTGCAACAGCATTAATAAGTTTAATAGATTTTATTTCCTGCACTTTGTTATCGGATTTCTCATTATCGAGAAAAGTTATGAGATTTTTCTGATCGCTCTCGATTTGAGATTTCCCTTCAACACTATATTTAACCTGCTGATTTGCTAATATAATAATTACTGGAATTTTTTTAGTCGCTGAAGTTTCAGCAATTTTTGATGATAACATTGTTGATATCTTGCCATCTGTATTCATTTCATCAGATGAGTTCATGTTTTCACCTGATGCTGTAAATGAGAACAATAATATCAGTAATGTACAACTAATGCTTAGTAATTTAGGCCCTATCTTTTTTAAAGAGTTTCCGGCCTTTTTTTGCATCTCTTCACACTCCTTCTCAAGCCTATCCATATTTGGTGATTTCTAGTTTTACATTAAGCACTGGTTCTGGAACCAAGTTATAACTTTAACATTTAAGAAAAACAGGTCTCAGTTTTTGTTGGTTTCATGAATATGGATTGAAACAGAGAACGTTTCTTACCAATTTCCGAAAAGAAATATATAGAAAAGAATATATATATTCCTATTCGATTCAAATAAAATATTTATTACTTTATATAATCTTTACTTCTAATACAAATATGGGCGTTTTAACATTTTTTGCCATTAAGGTAACAACCTCATTTTTATTGTTAAGCTGACAGGTATTTCTGAAAAAGAAGATGACAGGGAAGGAAAAATATCAGGCTGACAAGGAATTTTGCCTTTTCGATTTTAGGCAAACTTGAGAAATGAGTTTATCTCCCTGAAAGATGAAGAGAAATCCTTGCTCTTTTTTCAAAGCCCAAGATTAGAAAAGGACTAGGAAAGTATAGTTCATGAGGTTTCCGCATTTTCAGCGTGTCTGAAAATAACAAATCTGGAATTCTCCTCAACTTCCTTCTTTTTATTTCTGAGAAACTCAAATTCCTTAGAAAGCATGACCAGAACCACCAACAGCATAATATACTCTGTAACCGGCGATGCAGACCAGACTCCATCCAGGCCAAAATAAAGAGGCAGGATGAAAAGCAGAGGAAAGAGTAAAACAAAAATTTTTCCCAGATTAATGAAGAGTGCTGCCCTTACCCTGTTTATTGATTGGTAATAAATAGTTGCGAGCAGCACAGTACCTTCAACAAGCAAAGAGAACATGAAAATATTCATTCCTCGAAGCGTAATTTTCAGAAGTTCGGAATCGTCCCGGCTGAAGATTCGTACTACATCCTCTGGGAAGAAATAGAGCAGTGCAAATCCGAGAACTCCTATAAAAATACATGAAAGAATTGTCAGTTTCAAAATCTTTGAAACCCTTCCATAGGAACCAGCCCCGTAATTGAAACCTATTATCGGCTGAACTCCCAGAGCTACTCCTTCAAAAAGCATATAGAAAATTGAAAAGACATATCCTATGATGCCGTAGGCTGAGACTGCAAGCTCGGAACCATGTCTGAGCAACATGTAATTATGGGCAAAAAGCACAAGAGCTAGTGACATCTGCATTACAAAGGACGGAAGACCGGCTCTGAGGATCTGAAGCAAGGTTCCTATTTTGAATCTCATGGTCTTAAGCCGAAGTTTCAACTTTGCCTCGCTCCCAAAAAGGTAATGCATAAGCAGTACTGCAGGCAGAGCAAAGGAAAGTATTGTCGCAATGGCTGCACCTGACATTCCCATTCCCATACGCATAACAAACAGGTAGTCAAGCACGACGTTTAAAACTACTCCTGCAATCATGATGTTCATGCAGAGCCCTGGTTTTCCGTCATTCCTTACCAGAGGGTCGAGAGCAATCGTAAGGATCATAAAGATCGAGCCCGCGCAAATGATCCTGAGATACTCACGAGCAAAGGTAAGGGCAGGTCCGCTGGCTCCAAGCAAGCTGATAGAAGTTTCGCAAAAAATCAGCCCGCCTATGGTAAAAATGGCTCCTGAAAGAAGACATAAGGGAAAGGCATTGTGCACTATTTCCAGAGCTTGTTTCATATCTCCTTTTCCAAGCTCCAGAGCGGTGAGACTGGATGAGCCGATCCCGATAATTACACCAACTCCAATTATCGCGAGATAAGGAGGATAGGCAAGGGTAATTCCTGCAAGTCCCTGGCTTCCGATTATGTTTCCTATAAAGAAACCGTCGATTATACCCTGGATGCCGGCAATGACAACTCCCACAACTGCCGGGAATGCAAATTTCCAGAAAAGATTCAAAATATTCCCGGACCTCAGTTCTTCATCACTTACCATACCAGATCCTCCACATGCTGTAAAGCCATTTTTTCGAGAGCTTGCAGCAGTTTTTCCAAGTTTTTCCTGTAGAGGGAAGCCCGAATTTTTCCTGTGAAGGGCCGGTAAGCCTGATTTTCAAGTTCCGGAGCTATTTTTGCTGTTTTCAGGTGAAAGGACCTGTTCAATGAGATACAGGTGATTTTGTACTCTTTTGAAGATTCGTGTTCCTTTAAGGATTTATATACGTTTAAAAGATTGAGACAACACTGTTCAATCCTTTTAAATAATTTAAATAAAGTCATCTTTCATCCTGATGAAGCTTCAGAAACATGCAAATTCAAAGTATAACTGCTTTGTTGCGGAATTAATCAGGCTGTCTGTAGTGAATGGTACTTGCATACGTTCCTGATGTTTGTTTTGTGTTGCATCCCTGCAGCATTAATCCGTTTTTACGAAGCTTCATCATTTAAACTGGTAAAAGAGGATTCAATTGAAATCGAGAATCCTGTGGAATTATGCAACAAAACAAATAGAATCAATAATCAGATAGTCAGTTTGGTCAACTAATTTTATGTGCTATACAATATTTATGTAATATTTATATATTTACAGCCTTTCTTGTTTTAGCGAGTTCTTCATTTTTAGAGCAAAAAAGCAGTTATCGGCTTCTGTCTAATGAAGTTCCCCCCAAGCATTCGAAGGCATTTTCCAGATTTAGATGATCTTTTTGAACCGGTAATCCCTGTTAATCGTTATATTATTCCAGGTTAAGCTGATTGGGATCTCCAGGTTTTACCTGTCCCGCGCGTAGGCGTGGTTAGAACCGATCAGCTTCGATTAAATGAAAATGAAAATAAAAATGAAAACTCTAACTGCGCTAGAAAATATCGAGGAATCAACATATTAACACTTTCAACACATTAACACTTTCAACATATTAACACTTTCAACATATTAACACTTTCAACATATTAACACTTAATAGTGGAAAACTAGCTGATTATGAAAAAGATATCTCAAGCACGAAAATTGGAAAAATGAAAGGTTAGGTCTTAAGCTAAAAACTGACATACTTCCCACGCAAAATGTGGAGAAGTTTCTTCACTGGCTGTACGTTTACCAAAGAGGGTACGATCCAGGACCTTTTGAGGGGTATCAGAGCTCCCTTTCCCTGCATCTCTTTCTGCAAAGAATTGACCGCTGCCTTTTGGAGTCAACGCAATATTAAAGGCGGCGTTGACATCGGCATGGTCAACGTGCCCGCAGTGGGGGCACTCAAATTGCTTGCTGTGTCGGTTGCCTGTATGTCCGCAGCGGCTGCACTTCTTGCTTGTCGCATGGGGATCAATATAGACTACCTCTACTCCCCGCAGCCTGGCCTTGTATTCAATAAATTGCTGGAGCTGATGAAAAGACCAGCTGTTCAGAGAGTATTCATTTGACCACATGTGTTTTTCAGCTTTGCTTTTACTTTTGATGAGGTTTTTGTTCATTTCTTTGCTTTTGTTTTTGTCTCTTTTTTGTTCCATTTTTTTGTCTTTGTTTTTATTTTTCTTACCTTTTCCTGCACCGTCTGCCTTGCTTTTGAGTTTCCTGATTCCTTTCAGGTTTTCGAGTTTAATCCCACACCCGTTATACAGGGCGACTTCCACAATCTTTCGGCTTATTTTATGGTTCAGGTCCTTTACAATGTTCTTTTCTCTTTGTTTGACAGTTTTTAGTTGTTTGTGCTTGCCCATTTTGTGGAGCCGTTTTTTTATGTTCTCGTATTTTTTATGCGTGTGGTAGCGCATTTTTCCTAACTTCCAGATTTTGCCGGACTCGGGATCTGCTGCAACTGCAATATGCCCCCTGGTGTTTCGGTCAACTCCTATATAGCGCCCGGAACTTTCGGGTTTTTCGTCCGGGAAGACAACAGCTACATAAGCATAGACGTTATCAATTTCTATCTGGGATATTTTTTTGAAGTTACTGGAAAAATGATAGTTCAGCAGGAGTTTCAGGCAGGGAATAAAGAGGGTTCTTTCCTCCCTATCGACCTTCACTGCCTGTGAAGGAATAATCAGCTTCACATTCTTTGCAGCTCGAAGGTCCTGGTTTCGGGAATATTTCCTGAGAATCTGGCTGGAAATGGTCGACTTCAAGCCTATGTGTTTGACATCCGTGGGAGAAAGTGACCCGGGCATCGGAAACGAATCCGATTCAGACACATAGGCTTGAAGATGAGGATCTGAAGGAAGAACTGAGGATTCATGAGTAAAATCAGAACAGAAAGAAGAGAAAGAGGGTGAAAGAGAAGCCGAAAGAGAAGCCGAAAGAGAAGAGACAGGAAGAGGCGGAGCAGAAGAAGCAGGTTTTTGTATGGGAGGCGGGGTAGGGTCTCGGTCTTGAGTCCGGTGTTTGATACAGAACTCAACAACCTTTCGCGCCTTTCGGAGTTCCTCCGAAAAGTCCCTATTATGCTTGATTTTATAGGTCAGTAGCATCCGGGTTACTGCTCCACGGTCAATTTTCATATACTTTTTAGAAGATACAGGGTATCATTAGAAAACTATCAATTATATTAAATTTCTATATATACCATTGTCATAAAGATATTTAAACATTTTGTCAAAGTCTGAAAAAAAATTAGGATTTATCCCTGAATAAAGAGTTTTCACTTTCAGTAATCATTCTTGAAGTAACAGAAGCTGCCAGGGACGAAAGTTATTGCTTTTGAGGACGCAAAATTCTGATATGAAAAAGATCCCGGGCTTACCATCCATTTTTTATGCAAGAAGCACCTTTAGATTTTAAACTGAGCTTAAACTGAGCTTAAACTGAGCTTAAACTGAGCTTAAACTGACCTGAACTGACCTGAACTGATTACTTATAATCTCTTACCAGGCCCTTCACGTAGGCTTTTTCACAGCCCTTTTTCTCAATAGTTTAAGATTTCCAGCTACCGGAAGAGAATACCCTGATCTGATATGTCTGCTAAAAATCTCACCTGTAATCCTCCTGAAATCCTGGCTCCTGTAGGCGACCAGGAAGCTCTCCTTGGCGCAATTAAAGGGGGAGCTGACGCCGTATATCTCGGAGTCGGCGAATTCAATGCCCGCCAGGGTGCAAAGAATTTTACCCTCGAAGACCTTGAGGCTGCGGTCGACCTTGCCCACTCACATGATGTTTCTGTTTATCTGGCTCTGAACATCCCGATCAAACAAAAAGAACTGCAGCACGCCCTTGAGATAGTAGACCGCGCATACTCAGTCGGAATCGATGCAATTATCCTGCAGGACCTCGGGCTTCTAAGGCTCCTGAAAGAGATTTATCCTGACCTTGAGCTGCATGCAAGCACGCAGATGACTATTCACAATAAAGAAGGAGTCGATTTCGCAGCAGGTCTGGGGGCCACAAGAGTCATAGTTTCAAGGGAACTTACTGCAGATGAGGTAAAGGATATTGTGGACCACTCAGGCGTGGGCATCGAGGTTTTCGTCCACGGCGCTCTTTGTTATTCCTATTCCGGAAAATGCCTCTTCAGCAGTTTCCTGCACGACAGGAGCGCAAACAGAGGAGCCTGTGCTCAGCCCTGCAGACGGCGCTACAGATTCTTGGTAAACGGCAGGGAAATTGATGAAAGGCATATAGGAGGCAGCTATCCCATAAGCTGTGCCGAGCTCTCCACACTCACGGGACTTGAGGAAATAGTAAAAACCGGAGTTGTAAGCCTCAAAATCGAAGGCAGGATGAAAAAGCCCGAATATGTGACAGCAAGTGCTGCTGCCTATAAAGACGCAGTTGGAGGCATCTGCAAGCCAGGAGAAAATCCGACAAAGGAGGAACTTGAATTAAGAGAAGCCGAACTTGCAAAACTTTTTTACAGGGGCTTTACAAAGGGCTTCATACTTGAAGAAAAAGGCGTATCCCACCCCAAATACAGCTCAAACTACGGGGCCTTCCTCGGAAAAGTCCTGGATATCTCCCGTTCAAAAGGAAATACAAAACTTACAGTTCGGCTGGATGAAGACATTCAGGTAAAAGACGGAATAAGCATCTTCACGCGGGAACGGATGCTTGGATCTGCAGTTACAGGTATAATCGCAATTGCAGGCGAAAATGTAAAAACTGCGAAAAAAGGCGAAAAAGTAGGGCTTGAGATCAGCTCGAAAACAGGAAGAGCAGTCCAGAGAGGAGATGAACTCTACCTCACAACGGATACAAAGCTTCTGGATACCCTTCAAAAAACAAAACTGAAAGCACTGCCTGTGAGCCTGAAAGTAAGAGCCAGGAAAGGAGAGCGGTTTAAGGTTGAGATCGGAACAGAAAGAGGAAAAAGCAATGTAAAAAGCAGCGGAAAGGAAGAAGTTGCCAGTGAGGAGTTTGAGGATGAGTATATTGTTCAGGCAGCCGAAAAAGCTCCAACTACCACCGAGCAGATAAGAAAGGCAATGGAAAGCCTTGGTGATACTCCTTTCGAAGCTACAGAGATCTTAATTGAAGCTGACGAAAATATCTTTATCCCCGTCGGCGTACTGAAGAATGCAAGGCGAAAGGCTGCAGATCTCCTGCTGGAAAAAGCCCTGAGAGCGTATAAAAAAGAGCAAAAACACCCACTTCTGGGAGATTTTAACCGGATTTGTGTTCCGGAAAATAGCGAGAATGAAGCCAGTAGTAAGAAAGAAAGCATTCTCGAAGTCAGCAATAACAGGATAAGAAATAAAACTTCAAAGAAACTCCTCCTCAGTGCTGAAGTAAATGAGATTTTCTCTCTTTTTGAGGCTGCAGGCGCCGGTGCAGATATTATATACATTCCGATTTCAAGATTTGAAACGCTGACATCCCTGGAAAATGCGGAGAAGCTTGAGGACTTGAAAGCCGAAAGAATTGAACTTATCTTCAGGATTCCCCTAATAAACCACGACAGAGAACTGAATGAACTCAAACCCCTCATGGAAAAAGTAAGAGATGCAGGCTTCAGTATAGCATGTTCCGATCTTGGGGCCGCACAACTAGCAAAAGAACTTTCCATACCTTTTGTTGCTCAGAAAGAGTTCAATATCTTCAACGCTTTTACGGCCAGCACTTTCTACCAGGCAGGAGCGTACAGAGTAACCCTTTCAAGCGAACTGAACCTGAGCGAAATAAAGAATATCTGTGAAATTCTCCAGACCTGCGGGGAGACAGGCCAGACCGAAATTTTCGTTCACGGTAGAGAACTGATGCTAATTACGGAAAATGATCTCTTAAAGCCTCTCATTGACAGAAAAATCGTTAGAGCTGACAGTGAAGTGTTCCTTCTTGACCAGAACGGCCCCGAATTTCCCGTAAAGCGCCTGGGTACCCGAACTCTTATCTATAACTCGAAAGTGCTTGATATGCTGAAGTATGTCAGGAACCTGAAAGAGTATGGAGTGGACGTAATTCGACTTGATCTTTCACTAAACAGCGATGCTGAGGTCAAAGGGATCGTAGAAGTGTATAAAGAAGCCCTTGCAGGAAAAGAAAGGAAGCTGAGTGCCAAAGGGATTGAGTATACAACCGGACATTACTTTAAAGGAGTTTAAGAGAGAAAATAAGGGATATGGAGTAAATAAGGAATATGGAGTAAATAAGGGATATGGAGTAAATAAGGGATATGGAGTAAATAAGGGATAAAGAGTTTCAGAGAATCCACTTAAATTTCGTTTTCACCTGAGGGCAAGAATATCCCGGCCTGAAAGACAAGCAGGCAGAGAGTGGTATGATGCAAGAAAAGAACAGCCAGTCCCAGCAGTCCCTGAGCTCCCCTACAGAAAAAGATTATTTCAAATGCGAGCTCATAAGCTTCAATGAGGTTTTACGGCTTTCCAGAATTCTGTCCCGGAAAATCAAAGCTTCTGGCTATATGCCTGACCTGATTGTCGCCATCGGGAGGGGAGGCTATGTGCCTGGAAGGCTGATTTCCGATTTTTTGCTTCTCAATGACCTTATTTCGATGAAGATAGAGCATTACAAAAGAGCTGCAGAAATGCAAGCAGAGGCCAGGATTCGCTTCCCTATTTCTGTGGATATAATTGGAAAAAAAGTTCTTATTGTTGATGACGTAACCGATACAGGGGATACACTCCGTCTTGCAGTGGACTACATCTGGAGTCTGAAGCCCGCAGATGTAAGAACTGCAGTGCTCCAGCACAAGACCTGCTCTTCTTTCGTTCCGAATTTTTATGGTCAAAAGGTCATCAAGTGGCGCTGGATCATTTACCCCTGGGCCCGGTATGAAGACATGGCCGGATTTGTAGAAAAGATAATCATGGATAGGACACTGGATCTTCCCCGGATTATATCAGAATTTAAAGACAGGTACGGGCTGGATATAAAGGAAACAGAGCTCCTCGAAATTCTGGACGACCTGGCCGAAAGGGGAGAAATTGAGCGGGTTGAAGGGGATAAGTCGGGGTGGCGGGTCTTGGGGAGATAAGGTGAAGATTCTTTTGGATGATTTGTAATTAATTTGATAGAAATCAGCAGCGTACTTTTTATTTCTATTTTAAAATTTTTTGGAATAGGTGAATGTTGGCGTTAAATCTTTGAGACTCTTATTTAATACTTTGGTGGTCCTTGATTAATCGGTTTATATTATTTCGAAATTTACGGAAATTTAATCTTCCGGGCTTTCTCTCCCTGTGCCACGCCAGGATGAAGTAGGTCGGCTTGCCAGGAAAGAAAAAAGCAAACAAAATCAAAACCTGAACTTTTACTTTTTGCAATCTCTTCTTTTACTCCGGAAAGTTCGGGTTTACGCTTGAAAACAAAAAGATTGGCTGGATGAAGATTCCAGAAAAGATGAGGAAACTTTCGAGGCTCAGGACATGAAAGTGGTTACTTTGTAAATATCTCAGTAAATTTTTCCTCGACTTCCCGGATTTTCTGTGGCTTTAGAGAGCCACTCTTGTAGAGAATAAGAGATATGTCAGCAGTGAAAATCTTATTTGTGCGAATCAGGCCCTCTGCGGCAGGGAGGCTGCCTTCTTCGAAGTCAGAGTTTGTAAGAAGAATGGCATACTCTTCATTTCTGACGGCGCTTGTAATCTGGCAGAGGATGAGTTCGTCTCCTTTCAGATCTGCGATCACGAGTGCGGGCCTTTTTTTTGAGGCGCTAAGGTCTGAAAAAGGAAAAGGGATGACAACAACGTCTCCTTTTACAAATCTCCCCATGCCTCATCTTCCTCCGGGTTGTCCCAGTTTTTGGCAAGGGATTTTTCCGAGGCAAGGGCAGTGCCCAGTTTTTCGCAGACGTACGAGATTGGGCGGATTTCCATCTTATCTTCATAGGTCAGAACTGCAACCTTTGTGCCTTCCTTGAATTTTTTATCCCGCAGGTCTTTAGGAATAGATATCTGTCCCTTGCTGGTTATTTTTAAAGTTCTAATGTCAGTGAGTGTCATTCTGTTTTAACCCCCCTCATGGGAGAAGTTTTTCCTTGTATAGTAAGGAATGTAAGATTATATAATAGTATACAATGGAGTAAGAAATGTAAGATCTGTACATAATAGTATGGAACGAGTTAAAATATTTCGGAATTTCCATTTAACCTAAGTTCCGCTTTTTTAAGCGCATAAACTTCTCATGATATCGAATTATGTGCTTAAACTTAAGCACATGAACTGCAGGTTCTAATTTCAAAATCACAATCATCTGACCTATCAGACTTGTGGAATTAGGCGTATGCGCTTAAAATTTGGGAACTCAGGATTTAATACTTCCAGTTTTCACTCAAATTATGGCAGAAGGAGGACTCTAAAATTGGATAAGTTTTCGGGCTGGATGTTTTTCTTGTTTGCTGGCCACAAATTTACATGCTTTTCGCAGCCGAGTCAGACTAATCAAAAAAACAAAAGAAGGAAGAGAACTGAAGGAAAATGCGGGCAAAGAAAAGTCAAACGTTCTGATGTACCCTCACATTACAGTTTCAGTGACCAGTTCCATATTCCCATTTGAAAATACTCTGGACACCCGGACATTCCAGTTTTCGCCTGAATTTTCGTTGTCTGCCTGGATCAGGTTATAACACTGAGTGGTCTTGCCTCTGGTCTTGGAAGAACAGAATGTGCCTGCATTTACCACAAGCATGTTGTTCAGGTTCCAGACATGAGGAATGTGGCAGTGCCCGCAGAGGACAAGGTTCACCTTGCAGCGGTTCAGAAGTTCGAGCACATCACCTGCATCTACAAGGACAGTGTTCTCCCTGCCTGCCAGGGGAATAGGGACAAGATGGTGGTGAACGGCAAAAACCTTAAAATTCTCCCCCGAAAAAGCATCCTTGATCCAGCCGTAGTTCTCTCTGCCTATGTGGCCTTCGTCAAGATCCGGCTGTGAAGAATCAGCCCCGACTACCGTAACATCCCTGAAGCTCTGCGAAGAAAACCGATTTTCAAAAAGGTCTTCAAAATGCAGATAGCCGGCGTTTTTTGAATCGTGATTTCCGGGGACAAGAACTTTGTTTTCGCATTCAATCCTGTCAATTAATCGCTTTACTCCATCGTATTCGACTGAAAAGCCGTTTTCGGTCAGGTCGCCTGTAATCACCACTACATCCGGTTTCAACAGGTTTATGCTATCAAGCATCGAATCCGCAATTTCCGGAACAAAATACGCATCTGAATAATGAATATCTGAAAGATGTACAATTTGTATAATTTTACTCCCTCTTTTCCCTAATTTTGTAAGATTTATTTGTATTCGGTTTATTGAATTCGGTCAAATTATATAGAGTTATTCCTGAAATTTACATATTTTCAAATATCTACTTATAATTCGTTAAAAAAAGAATGATTACACCTCAAACACTGTTAAATAGCATAAGTATTTATCTAACCTTTGTTCATGATAATATCCATGAAAATTACATAGTATGGTTTATCCGACGGATTTCAGTCTCATTTTTCAGAAGTAGCTCCCGTGCGCGTGGGGAGTCCAAGTTCTGAATGATGTAGGACTTACGCACTTGAGGTACAAAATCAAGTACAATAGACGCTGTGATCTAAATTTGGATTTTAGACAGTTAAAGGCTTAATGCTATTGATTTCTCAGTTCAACCGCGTAAGTCCTATGATGTCTTTTTTAATGAGTTTGATGTAGCTCCCACGCACATGGGTAGCTCAATTAAGCCTGAATATGCAAATTCTCGATCAGATAGTAGCTCCCACGCGCATGGGAAGCTCAATTAACAAGAGTTATTGACTCTAAAGTCCCTGAAATTTTAACGTCTTAAAAATTCTTTTATCAAATTTTCGCATCACATTAAATTTTCAAAATATATTAGGACTTACGCAGTAACAGGCTCTACATATCGTTTTTCCCTAACATCTTTAATATCTCAATAAGTTTAAGTTGTATCTTGGTTTGCTTAAATATGCCTTTGCTCCTACTCTGTGAATTTTCATTTT
>Ga0209639_1000717_pt1 | contig 41585 bp, 31 predicted proteins | sample EPASupsiteHSE605_FD_187268 | JGI IMG/M metagenome (GOLD analysis project Ga0209639, IMG submission 187268) | Bioremediated contaminated groundwater from EPA Superfund site, New Mexico - Sample HSE6-05 (SPAdes) (version 2) | ecosystem: Environmental > Aquatic > Deep subsurface > Groundwater >... | reverse complement strand
CGTTACCGGTCAGCTCCATATGGGGCACGCGATGGACGCGGCGCTTCAGGATATTCTTATCCGCTACAAGCGCATGAAGGGCTTTGCGGCGCTTTGGGTACCGGGAACCGACCACGCGGGCATCGCGACACAGATAAAGGTCGAGGAGGCGCTCCGCAAGGAGGGACTGACTCGCTATGACCTTGGACGCGAGAAGTTCCTTGACAGAGTCTGGGAATGGAAGAACAAATACGGCGGCCGCATAGTCGAGCAGCAGAAGAAGCTCGGCGCCTCCTGCGACTGGGAGAGAGCGCGCTTCACGATGGATGAGGGCTGCTCCAAAGCCGTCCGCGAAGTGTTTGTCTCGATGTATGAAAAGGGCCTTATATATAAAGGCAGCCGCATAATCAACTGGTGTCCTCACTGCACGACAGCGTTATCCGACGCCGAGGTGGAATACAAGGACAAGCCCGGGTACCTCTGGCATCTGCGCTATCCGCTTAAGGACGGAAGCGGTTTCGTCGTCGTTGCGACTACACGCCCCGAAACGATGCTTGGAGATACGGGCGTTGCCGTAAACCCGAAGGACGAGCGCTATAAGAGCATCGTCGGCAAAACCTGCATACTCCCTCTCATGGACAGGGAGATTCCCATAGTCGCTGACGATTACTGTGATATGGAATTCGGCACCGGCTGCGTCAAGATGACTCCCGCTCACGACCCCAACGATTTCGAGGTCGGACTGCGCCACAATCTTGAGGTTATTCGCGTGCTTGACGACAACGGGAAAATTAACGAGCTCGGCGGGAAATATCAGGGACTTGACCGTTACGAGGCGAGAAAAGTTATCGTCGCCGACCTCGAGGCTCTCGGACTCGTCGAGAAAATTGAGGAGCACCAGCACAACGTCGGTACTTGCTACCGCTGCGCAACGGACGTCGAGCCGATAATTTCCGCTCAATGGTTCGTCAAAATGCAGCCGCTTGCGAAGGAAGCAATTCGCGTCGTAGAGGACGGAGAAACAAAGTTCGTCCCCGACCGCTTCAGCAAGATTTACACGAACTGGATGGAGAACGTCCGCGACTGGTGCATCTCGCGCCAGCTCTGGTGGGGTCACCAGATACCCGCATGGTACTGCGCCGACTGCGGTCACGTTACAGTTTCGCGCGAGGACGCAGCAGAATGCGAGAACTGCCACGGCAAAAACATCACGCGCGACGAGGACGTTCTGGATACCTGGTTTTCCTCCGCGCTCTGGCCGTTCTCCACGCTCGGCTGGCCGGAAAAAACGCCCGACCTCGACTATTTCTACCCGACCGACGTTCTGGTAACGGCATACGACATTATTTTCTTCTGGGTTGCCCGTATGATCTTCTCCGGCTGCGAGCACACAAAAAAACCACCCTTCCACACCGTTTTCATTCACGGACTTATAAGGGACGACAAAGGACGCAAAATGTCAAAGTCGCTGGGCAACGGCATAGATCCACTCGAAATCATCGACAGCTACGGCAGCGACGCGCTGCGCTTCAACCTTGTCACGGGCAACAGCCCCGGAAACGATATGCGCTTTTTCACCGAGCGCTGCGAGTCAATGCGCAACTTCGCAAACAAGATCTGGAACGCGAGCCGCTTTGTAATGATGAACCTCACCATTGACAAATGCGAGCTGCCGGAAAAGCTCGAGACAGAGGATAAGTGGATACTCTCCAAGCTCAACAGCGTAACAAAGGAAATCAACGAGAACATGGACAGCTTCGAGCTCGGCGTCGCCGCGCAGAAGGTATCCGACTTCATTTGGGATAGCTACTGCGACTGGTATATAGAGCTCACAAAACCTCGCCTGAATGGCGAGGACGAGGAGAGCAAAGTTAACGCGCAGAAGGTGCTGCTCTATGTCCTTACAGAGACAATGAAGCTGCTGCACCCCTTCATGCCGTTCATAACAGAAGAAATATGGCAGGCACTGCCGCACGACGGCGACATGCTGATACTTGCAAGTTACCCGGAATACAGCGAAAAACTGGCTTTCCCCAAGGATGAGCAGGACTTTGAAACGCTGATGGACGCAATAAAGGCGATACGTTCCCGCAGAGCGGAAATGAACGTTCCGCCGTCCCGCAAGGCGCATCTTATCATCGTCACCGACAAGGGCGAAATTTTTGAAAACGGCAAAGCGTTTCTTATGAAGCTCGCCTATGCGGGCGAGGTCACCGTTTCGGATAAAGCGCCCGCCGACGTTGACGGCATGGTTTCCGTCGTGACGGGAGAAGCGAAAATGTTCATTCCGATGGCGGACCTTGTCGACCTTGTAAAAGAGCGCGAGCGCATCACGAAGGAACTGGAAAAGGCGCAGAAGGAATATGACGGGCAGATGGCGAAGCTTTCAAACGAGGGCTTCCTTGCAAAGGCTCCCGAAAAGGTGATAGAAGCAGAAAAAGACCGTGCCGCAAAGGCGAAAGCGCTAATCGAAAATCTCACGGAAAGCCTTAAAAAGCTGAGTTAGAAAACTGAAGGCGTCCGCCTTCGACAAAAAAATAGGACAGGCATATATTAGAATAGCGCTGTGGGCATATAGCCCGCGGCGCTGTTATTATTTGCGCGGAAAAGGGCGGAGGAATGAAGATGAGAATATACACGGCTGAATCAAACGGTTCTCTGAGGCTGAGTTTTTCGGGTGAGCTTGACCATCACGGGGCAAAGCCTGCAATGAAAACGATAGAGTCTCTGATAGACGAGCATCTCCCGAGAGACTGCATAATCGACCTGTCGGAGCTGAGTTTTATGGACAGCTCGGGGATTGCTCTTATTATCCGCGTGAACAAACGGATGAGCGATATCGGGGGCAGGTCGTGGGTCGAAAATCCGTGCGGTCAGCCTCTGCGCGTGCTGAACGCTTCGGGCATCGACAGAGTGGTAAAAGTGTTGGCAAAAACCTGATGAAAGGAAAATACGACATGACAAACACGGACTACATAAAAATCGAGTTTACGTCGAGGAGCGTCAACGAGAGCTTTGCAAGGGCTACCGTCGCGGCTTTTGCCGCAAGGCTCGACCCGACGCTTGAGGAGCTTGCCGATATAAAAACTGCTGTCAGCGAGGCCGTTACGAACTGCATCGTTCACGCCTATCCGGGCGTAATCGGTACTATATGGCTGCGCGCAAGGATAATTGGGGACAGAACGCTTGAAATCTTAGTGCGCGACAGCGGCATAGGCATACCGGATGTGAAAAAAGCCAGAGAGCCGATGTACACGACAGGCGGGGATGACCGCAGCGGCATGGGCTTTACAATTATGGAAAGCTTCATGGATAAAATCAAAGTGCGCTCCGCAGAGGGGAAGGGGACAAGCGTTACCATGACGCGCCGAATAATCAGAAGGTCTTTGCCTTTATGACAGAGGAAATGACGGAAGCTCTGAAACAAGCAAAAAACGGAGACAGAAATGCTTCGGAGCGTCTGATCGAGGAAAATTCGGGACTTATCTGGAGCATTGCCAGAAGGTTTTTTGGACGGGGAGTGGAAGCGGACGACCTTTATCAGCTCGGCTGTGTGGGTTTTCTGAAAGCGATACAGGGCTATGACGAGGAGTACGGAACGCAGTTTTCAACCTATGCGGTTCCTAAAATTACAGGCGAGATTAGAAGGTTCCTGCGCGATGACGGAGCGGTCAAGGTAAGCCGTGGAATAAAGGAACGCGCGCAGTCGATAAAAGGCGCGAGGTCGCTTCTGGAGCAAAAAAACGGAAGGGAACCGACGCTTTCCGAAATCTCCGAGCTGACGGGTCTGGACGCCGCCGAGATTGCGAGCGCGGAGACAGCCGTCGGACCGACTGAGTCACTGCAGCGCGAAACAGGCGAGGAGGGCTTCACGCTCGAGCAGATTCTGGGCGATTTCGGACAGGAGGACAGGCTCGTTGAAAGAGTATCGCTCCGCGAGACAATTGACCGTCTGCCGGAGAGAGAAAAATGTGTGATTGCGCTGCGCTTTTACCACAGTCTTACTCAGGACAGCACAGCGCGCGTTATGGGAGTTTCGCAGGTGCAGGTTTCAAGACTTGAAAAACGAGCGGTCGAAAGGCTGCGCGAAATGCTTGTGCAATGAGGCGAGGATAGTATGAAACGACTATCACCGCCTTTACTTTTTGTGAAAATTTGATTAAAACCTTGTTAATTACTGCAGCTTAATATATAATCAAAAACTATATAAATCAGTTTTATCAGGGTGAAATAATGACAGACAATGAACTTAAAGCAAGATTCCTGAGGGCGCGCAAAACAGTTATTGAGCGCGATTTCGGACATTTGAACGATATGCAGAGAAAAGCCGTTATGTCGACGGAGGGGCCGCTGCTGCTTCTCGCAGGAGCGGGGAGTGGAAAAACGACGGTTCTCATCAACCGGATCGCGAATATTCTCCGCTACGGCAGAGCCTCCGACTGCGATGAGCTGCCTGCGGGCGCGGGCGAGGCGGAGCTGGAGCTTCTCGAGAAAGCGGCAGCGGACAAGAATTTCGGCGACATGGAAAAAGCGCGGGCTCTATCGGCGCTTGAGCCCTGTGAGCCATGGCGGATAATTGCCATCACCTTTACCAACAAGGCGGCGGAGGAGCTAAAGACCCGTCTTGAGAATATGCTCGGCTCCGAGGCGCAGGATATATGGGCACAGACATTTCATTCCGCCTGCGTGAGAATACTGCGCAGCCATGCGGAAAAGCTCGGTTATTCGGGCAGCTTTACTATTTACGACTCAACGGACAGCCAGTCCGTTATGAAGCACATAATAAAAGACCTTGAAATCGACGACAAAGCGTTTCCAGCGAAAACGATACTGAATTACATCAGCAAGGCCAAGGACGAGATGCTGACGCCGCAGGAATATCTTACGCAGGCACACGCGATGAACGATGTGCGCCGCAAGGTGATAGGTGGGGCATACGCCGCTTATGCAAAGCGCCTGAAAGACGCAAACGCCATGGACTTCGACGACCTTATTTACAACACCGTGCTTATTCTTGAGGAGAACGACGACGTCCGTGAGTTTTACCAGAAACGCTTCAAATACGTTCTTATCGACGAGTATCAGGATACGAATAATCTGCAGTACCGTCTTGCAGCGGCTCTCGCGGGCGGAAGAAAGAACATCTGTGTTGTCGGCGACGATGACCAGAGCATCTACAAGTTCCGCGGTGCTACGATAGAAAACATACTGAGCTTCGAAAGCCAGTATAAAAACGCGAGAGTCATCCGCCTTGAACAGAATTACCGCTCGACGGGGAATATCCTCGGCGCGGCAAACGCAGTGATACGAAACAATCAGGCACGCAAGGGCAAGGAACTCTGGACGGAAAAGAGTGCGGGAGAAAAGCTCACGCTCTACGTCGCGCAAAATGAAAACGACGAGGCACAGTATGTTGCGACAAGCATACTCGAGAGCTTCTCTCTGGGTACGAACTGGCGCGACAACGCCGTGCTTTACCGCATGAACGCGCAGACGAACAAGCTCGAATACGCCTTCAAAAGAAATGGCATACCATACCGCATAATCGGCGGCACCCGCTTTTTTGACAGGCTCGAAATCAAGGACATGCTGGCATATCTTTGCGTGATACTCATGCCTCAGGACGATTTGCGCCTTGTTAGAATAATCAACAGTCCGCCAAGAGGGATAGGCGATAAAACCATCGACACGGCACAGGCGATAGCGGCTTCAAACGGACTTTCCATCTTTGAGGTCATCAAAAACGCAGATAAATACAGCGAGCTTGAGAGGTCGTCGCTCAGGCTGCGCGAATTTTCAATTATGATCGAGGAGCTCCGTGCGCTTGAGGAAAACACCCCTCTGGACGAGCTTTTTGACATCGTGATAGAAAAGACCGGCTATGTCCGCGCTCTTGAAGCAAAGCCCACGGATGAAAATATTGCCCGCGTTGAGAACATCGGCGAGCTCAAAACGAATATCTTCAGCTACATTAAGGAAACGGGCGATACTCGTCTTGCGGGATTTTTGGACGAGGTCGCGCTCTACACGGATATGGACAGCTTCGAAACCGCCAACAACAGCGTCGTGATGATGACCATGCATTCCGCAAAAGGGCTGGAATTTGACAATGTGTACATCGTCGGAGCCGAGGAAGGCATATTCCCCGGAATACGAAGCATCGGAGAGCCTGAGGAAATGGAAGAGGAGCGAAGGCTCTGCTATGTCGCGATTACGAGGGCAAGGAAGAACCTTACCCTGATATGCGCAAGACAGCGGATGCTTTTCGGGAACACGAGCGCGCACAGCCCTTCACGCTTTATCGACGAGATACCCGATGAATACCTTGACCGCAAAGAAGCGCTGCGCAATGACGTTTTCGCCACGAGGGAAACAAGAACCGAACAGAGCTTCTATTCTTCTGGCGCAAAAAAGCCTTACGCGCCCGCAAAGCCGAGGCAGAGCTTTTTGTCCCAGCAGCTGCAGCAGGTTCCTAAAGCGTCGGCCTCCTTCGGCGTCGGGGATGCGGTCGTCCACAAGGCTTTCGGCGAGGGCACAATCACAAAAATGACGCCGATGGGCGGCGACAGCCTCGTTGAGATTGAATTCGAAAGCGGTACTAAACGCCTTATGATGAAGGCGGCCGCAGAGCATATGAAAAAGAAATAAAACGTTCCGGCGGGAACCGGGAAGGATAAGCACACAATAAATGACAATCGAAAAAAGAAAAAAATACGCGGTACTGGGGCGAATGGCGCTTGTATTTACCACTCTGATATGGGGAACCTCATTTGTTGTTTTGAAAAACACCCTTAATTCAGTGCCGACGCTATATGTCCTCGCTTTCAGATTCAGCGGAGCTGCAATACTGCTGGCTGTCGTTTTTGCAAAAGAGCTTAAGAAGATAGACAAACGGTACATAATTAATGGAATAGTTTTAGGCACGCTTCTATTCGGGGGCTACACGGTGCAGACCTACGGGCTTTATTACACAACGCCGAGTAAAAACGCTTTTCTCACGGCGGCCTACTGCGTGCTCGTTCCTTTCGTTTCATGGTTTCTGAGTAAAAAGCGTCCCGACAAATTTAACTTTATTTCAACCGTTATCTGTTTTGTCGGTATCGGTCTGGTGTCGCTGAAAAACGACAGGTCAATCGAGCTTGGAGATTTACTGACGCTGTGCTGCAGCATCTTTTACGCAGTACATATCGTTCTTACAGCCAAGTATGTAAAAGGACGAAGCGTAGTTATCCTTACAATGCTCCAGTTTGCGACAGCCGGCGTTTTGGGCTGGGCTTCAGCACTTATAACAACTCCGTTCCCGACAGAGATTTCTCCGGTAAATATCTGGAGCATCGTTTATCTCTGCGTCATGTGCACGGCAGTTTGCTTTTTATGCCAGACCTTCGGGCAGAAGCACACTCCACCGTCCACAGCCGCGATAATAATCACCTTGGAATCTGTTTTCGGCGCGGGATTTTCAGTTTTGATAAACCATGAGGTGATTTCAGCCAAGCTCTACGCAGGCTTTGCGCTTATATTTATCGCAGTTCTTATCTCCGAGACAAAGCTCGGATTCCTGAAACGAAAAAAACCGAACTCCGGTACATCCGAAAATGCGGCGGAGCCGGAGCCGAAACTGTTTGAATAGAAAGAACCGCTCTCCGTCTTTTCAGCGGAGAGCGGTTCTTTTTATTTTTTTACTTGAAAGTTTTTGCTTTGCTTATTATGAAATAGGAAATTACGCTCAAAACAGCGGTGGCACCAACTATAATGAAAAAGCCTGAGGAACTCTGCATAAACGGAATAGAGCTGAAACTCACGTTCATCCCGAATGCGCCGAAAATAATGTTCGGTATAGCAAGAGCAACCGAGATAACTGTCAATATCTTCATGACTATGTTCAGATTGTTTGAAATGACGGAGGCGAAAGCATCCATCATGCCGCTGAGAATGCCGCTGTATATATTGGCCATTTCGATAGCCTGCTTGTTTTCGACTATGACGTCCTCCAGAAGATCCGAGTCGTCGGGATACTTCTTGATGATGTCGTATCTTGACAGCTTTTCAAGAACAGCTTCGTTGGAACGCAGAGCTGTGGTGAAATAAACAAGGCTCTTTTCGAGCTTGAGCAGCTCGATAAGCTCATGGTTCTTTGTTGACTTGTGTAGTTTGTTTTCAACCTCGTCCGATTTCCTGTCGATGAAACTGAGGTACTGCAGATATAGCGTCGCGGTTCTGTAGAGCACCTGCAGGATGAAACGTGATCGCATGAACGTGTAGAAGTCGCGGACTCTTCCGGCTGCGAAAGGCCGTAAAATCGGAGTGTCCTCGCTGCAGACCGTAATAACGACGTCCTTTGTTACGATGATTGAAAGAGGTATGGTGTTGTAGAGTTCTTTTTCGTTATGTTCTTCGATAGTCGGTATGTTTACAAGCACCATGGTGTAGTTCTCGTCGGTCTCGATACGGGAACGCTCGTATGCGTCCATCGCGGCCTTGAGAGTGTCTGAGTCTAGATCGAATTCAGTTGAAGTCTGCCGCAGCTCGGCTTCATTCGGATTGATCATCGAAATCCAGCAGCCGGGTTCCTGGCTGTCGATTTGTTCGAGGCGGTTGTTCCTCGAACGATAGTAATTGACCATTTATCTCAATCCTTTCATTGCTTCGCACAGAACGAAGCAATGAAAAGCTCAGTTCTGTTTGAATTATTTATTTGTATGCGGAGGTTTACTTGTACTGTCCGGCAACGGGTCGGATTTCATTCGTTGTCACTTCCTTTTCAATTTGCCCAATTTGAGCATAAATAATATGTGTCCCGCCCTTGTAAAGCATACGAACCTCCGGCCGATGCTCAACAAATGTGGAAAAACACATCTGCGCATTCATATTACGTCGAATTTTTCATTTTGTCAATTGTTATCTCGTAAAATTGCGATATTTCGCAGTATTTCATGCTCGGACGGAAATAAACCGCCGCGAAAGCAAAAAGCAGGAACCGGACACTCGCCGTTAAGACGGTCAGAATCCGGGTTCCTGCTTTTACTTAATAGCGGTATGGTCAGTTTTTCTTTGCGGTTTTTGCTTCAAGAACGATTTTACCGTCCTTTAACTTTCTGTGTATGGTTGAAGGATCGATATAAAGCGCTTTTGCGGCTTCAACGATGGTGCCGAACTGTGAGTAGGCCTCGCTTATCAGAATGCCGTCAACAAGGTCGTGCGCCTCGGAAAGCGGCATGAGGCCGGATACGGTTATCTTTTCCTTTGCTTCGCCGTATCCCATATCGAGCGCGACCTTGAGCTGGGCTTCGTCAACGATTCCGCCGACGGAAAGTATCACAAGACGCTCAATAACGTTTTTCAGCTCGCGGACATTGCCGGGCCAGTCAAGCTTTGTCATTTTTCTCATCACTTGGTTATTTATTCTGATGTTTTTCCTGTACTTCTTATTGAAAAGCTCAAGAAAATGCGAAATCAGCGGTATAATGTCGTCCTTGCGCTCGCGTAAAGGCGGGATGTGGAGAGGTACGACGCAAAGACGGTAGTAAAGATCGCGCCTGAATTTTGCGGAGCTGCCGAGAGCCTCCTCGGAGAGATTTGTCGCGCTTAGAAACCTTACGTCAAGGTCAATCGGAATTGTTGAGCCGATGCGGTAAATCTTACCTTCCTGTACAACGCGCAGCAGCTTGCTCTGAACTGAAAAAGGCAGCTCTCCAATCTCGTCGAGGAAGAAGGTGCCGCCGTCCGCCTCCTCAAGAAGCCCTTTCTTGCCGTTTCTGTTCGCGCCCGTGAAAGAGCCAGCAGCAAAGCCGAAAAGCTCGGACTCGAGAAGCTGCTCAGGTATCGCGGCGCAGTTGATGGCGATAAAAGGCTTATCGCTTCGCCCGCTGTTCCTGTGGATGAAGCGCGCGACCTCCTCCTTGCCAACGCCCGACTCTCCTGTCAGAAAAATCGGGGCGTCCGTGGAAGCGACCTTTGACGCGATGCCGAGAACGTACTCCATTTTTTTGCTTGAGCAGACGGGATCCTGACCGCCTCTGAAAATCTCAAGCTCCATGAGCTGTGTGTAGTAGTCGTTCTTGATTTTTTCAAGCTCATCCAATTGGCTTTCAAGTGAAACGAGACGGGAGACGTCGCGCCCCGTGAGGACAACGTGCCTGAGGTTCGAGTCGCCGTCGAAAACCGGCGTACCCGTGTAAGTGACGACTTTTCCGTTGTTGTATTCAAGATTTTTTCGGACAGTCTTTTTCTCCTTGATTACAATCGGATTGAGAGCATCGGAAAGAAGACCGTTCTCACGCAATATCTGCTGGAGGTCTTTTCCTACGCTTGCTTTAATGTCGCTCTCTCTTTCGTCCGGGTCAATGCCGATATAATAAAGAGCCGTTCTGTTGGCTGTTTCCAGATAACCGTTCAGGTCGATAACGCAGATGCCCTCGTCTATAGCCTCAAGAAGCTCCGACACGAGAGCCGAACAAACTACATTGTCCTCGAATATGTAAAGGCGGCAGTGCTCGAAGCTATCCGTTTGAAAGGGTATCAAGCAAACAGAGTATCTGAGACCCGAAAGAGTGATTTCAAGGGTCAGCGCTTCTTCGGTGTTTTCCGTGAGCAAATCAAAGCCAAACTCGGATATATTTGCACATTCTGTAAGCCCCGCGACCTGTAAAAGTCTGCCGGCGCCCTCATTCATATACAGGATGCTGCCATCCGCAGAACTCACGATAACCGGATTTGCGACCGAGCGGGAAATCAGTTCATATTTTTCCAAAACGAAGACACCTCCGAAAACACAAGATTCAGCCTTTATAACATTTGTACACTAACCCGCGTAACAGGTCAAGAAAATTGAATAATATGATTACAAAATTACGGCATAAAAAAGGGAATAATCTTGCACGATGCAATACCTATGACGCAGGACGCAACTGAGAATTTGAAAACCATGATTATTCCGGTCATATATTGTACGAAAACAGCGCTTAATTAATAATTTACAGAGTTATTCGGGTTTGGCATATGTCTTGCTCTATATAGTAATGGCTGACTGTCGAAAAAGAGCAGCATATTATAAGGAGGAACATTATGAAACAAAACACGATACTTTCAGGCATTAAGGTCATAGAGATGTCGACCTATATCGCGGGACCTTCTTGTGCCCGAATACTTGCCGACTGGGGAGCCGATGTAATCAAGGTCGAAACGCCGAAGGGCGACGCCTGGCGTTATATAGCGGCGGGACTTGTCACAGACGACGCAGACCCCGTTTTCGGCTCGGACAATGCCAACAAAAAGTTTGCAGCAATCGATCTCAAGGTTCCTGAAGGCTCGGAGGTTCTGAAAAACCTCTTGAGGGACGCGGACGTCTTTATAACTAATCTGCGCCCGAATGCCCTTGAAAAAGCCGGCCTTTCCTATGATGAGCTGTCGAAAATGAACCCCGGTCTTATTTACGCGCTGGCGACAGGCTACGGTCTTGACGGTCCCGCGAAGGATCACCCGGGCTACGATACGACGGCTTTCTTTTCCCGCGGCGGCATCTCCATGTGTTTCGGGCAGAAGGACGGTATACCCTGCAATCCGGGCGCCGGAATGGGAGATCACGTTCTCGGAACAAATCTTGCCTGCGGCATCATGGCGGCGCTATACAACAGGGAAAGAACCGGCAAAGGAGACTTCGTTAATTCAAGCCTGCTGCAGTCGGCGATTTATCTGCTTTCAAGTATGATGGGTCTTGTGCAGGTCGGCGCGACCTTCCCAAACAGCCGCACGAACCCGCCGAATTCATTGAACAATACATATCAATGCAAGGACGGGAAATGGATAATGCTCGCAGGCGCAAGCTGGGCTCTCTATCTGCCGAAATTCTGCGAAATCACGGGACATACCGAGGAATTCTACTCAAACGAGGAATACTCGAGTCCAATCGCGGGGCTCATTTACGGCGAGGAGCTTTCAAAAATGATTTCGGACATTATGATTGAGAAAACCCGCGAGGACTGGGTAAAGACACTTGCCGCCGCCGATTTCCCGCATGAGGTGCTGCAGGATCTCGACGACATCATGCAGGATGAGCAGGCGCTCCAGAATAACTTCATCTTTAAACACAGCTTTGCTGACGGCAGCACGGCAATTTACACTCACACTCCGGTGTTCTTCGGAAACCAGCCGATTACGGAATTTGTCCATTCCGCGGCAATCGGAACACATACCGCCGAGATTCTGAAAAGTGCGGGATACTCCGATGAAAAGATTGAGGAGCTTGCGTCGCTCGGCGCAATCGTAAAATAAAGGAATATTACGAATAATGCGCGATACTTATGATAGACATTCAAAAAGAAGCCCGATGCTGAAAAGCATCGGGCTTCTTGCATTTTTATTCGCCGAGGTCGTGCTTTGCCGTTACAACAACTCTTGTGTCATAGCAGGCGAAGGCGTCGTCGACGAGCTTTTTGTCGGGAGCTTTCGTAAGAAACGAAACTACGGGGACGATAATAAAGCCCGCAAGCATTGCAAAAGCGCCGCAGTTTATGGGCGAGGCAAGGAGCGTTGGGAAGCTGCTGCGGAACAGGAGGTTCAGTATCATAATTACCGACCCGAAGCCGAAGCTTGCAAACACAGCGGTCTTTGTCGTTCTTTTCCAGTAGAGGCTCAAAAGGAACGGAGCAAGGAAGCTTCCTGCGAGAGCGCCCCAGGAGATGCCCATAAGCTGCGCAATAAAGGTGACGTTAGCCTTGTACTGGAAGACGGCTATGATGACCGAGATAAGTATGAATAAAACGATGAGCAGTCGTATGCTTAGAAGCTGCTTTTTTTCCTTCATGTCCTGCGCGAACAGCGGCTTGATGAAATCCAGCGTAAGAGTTGAGGATGAGGCCATAACAAGCGCCGAGAGAGTTGACATCGAAGCGGACAGAACGAGGATAACGATTAGACCTATAAGGAAGGGAGAGTAGTTGGAAAGCATGGTCGGTATAATCGAGTCAAAACCGTTTGCTTTAACGACATCGCCGGTTGTGAATATCCTGCCGAAGCCGCCCATGAAGTAGCAGCCGCCTGCTATGACAATCGCAAATACGGTAGAGATTATCGCGCCTTTTTTAATATCATTTTCGCTTTTAATTGCATAGAACTTCTGAACCATCTGCGGAAGCCCCCAGGTGCCGAGGGAGGTCAGCAGTATAACTCCCAGCAGGTTAAGCGGGTCGGGCCCGAAGAAGGAGGCAAAAACCCCCGGATTGGACGAAACCGTTTCGTCGGAGACCTTTGAAAGCTCGCTCAGAGAATTTAGGAAGCCGCCGTTGGTTTTTAATACCGCAAAGATGACCGCGACGATACCGATAATCATTATTATGCCCTGGATGAAATCGTTGATTGCGGTTGCCATATAGCCGCCTGCGATAACGTAAACGCCCGTCAGCACCGCCATTATGATTATGCAGACCGTGTAATCAATGCTGAACGCCATTCCGAAAAGACGGGAAAGGCCGTTGTAAAGAGAAGCTGTGTAAGGGATAAGAAATATGAACACGATGAGCGAGGCAAAGATTTTAAGAGTTTTGCTGTTAAATCTTTTTCCGAAAAACTCGGGCATAGTCGCGCTGTCAAAGTGATGCGTCATAAGGCGGGTTCTTCGTCCGAGCACTACCCATGCGAGAAGACTGCCGATTATCGCGTTGCCGATTCCTATCCAGGTCGCGGAAATTCCGAATTTCCAGCCGAACTGACCGGCGTAGCCGACGAAGATTACCGCCGAGAAGTATGTTGTGCCATAGGCAAAGGCTGTGAGCCAGGGACCGACCGAGCGCCCGCCGAGGACGAAACCGTTGACGTCCGTTGAGTGACGGCGGCAATAGAAGCCGACACCTACCATAATTGTGAAGAAGACGATGAGCATGATGAGTTTGACTGCCATAATACCAAATCCTTTCTCTGGAGGACAAAAAAACGCCCTCCGTAATAAAATTACAGAGGGCGGATATTATTTATCCGCGGTACCACCTCAGTTTACCGTCTCCTCACGGAAACGGCCTCGTCGGGTACGGCGCATAACGCGATACCCCAGCGCTGTAACGGGCGTTCCCGTTGCGGTCTACTCGCGGCAAAACCGCTTTCAGCGCACAGCTCACAGGATGTATTCAATCAGGATTTTCCTGCTGCCTTTCACCGTCCGGCAGCTCTCTGAAGAAAAAATCACAATCTACTTGTTCCCGGTCATAGCCTTTGTTGTGGTAATTGTAGCTTGTTAAATGCACTGTGTCAACAATATTTCACGAGCAAAAAAGAAATTTGAGAGTTTAAATAGTTAAAGTGACATAGAAGCTCAATCCAAACGTCATAATATACAAAAATCACTCGTCTCTGTAAAGGCGGACGAAGACCGGAACATAGAGTATGAGTGTCGCGGCCATTGCGAAAAAGCAAAGGGCGATAAGCGAATCGACGACGCGGCGGTCAAGATTCGGAAAGAAAATCGGATGCAGAAAAAGGATAAACATGACGGCATAGACGAGAGCTGTGCTCACTTTTCCGAACCACTTGGCTCCGTTCAGCTTATTCCCGTTGCGGTGCAGGATGACAAGCCCCGCGACGAGCATAAAGCCCTCTTTAAGTACATAGAGAGCGAGCAAATATCGCATATATTGATACTTAAATACAAAACAGAGAATAAGCGCGCCCTGCGTCAGCTTGTCGGCAAACGGATCGATGAGTTTTCCGAGCTCCGTGACCATATTGAATTTTCTGGCAATAAGTCCGTCGAACATATCGGTGATTGACGACGCGCCGACCATAACGGCGGGAGCATAATAATCCCTGACGGTCTCGGCCGTCATGTATGTATACATAAAGAAAGGTATCAGCAGGATGCGGAAATATCCGAGGATATTGGGAATCGAGAATATTTCTTTTCGCTTATACATGTCACAAATTCTCCTGAAAATGAAAAACGGTTGAACTAATCGAGCGACTTCAATGCGGTTTCGAGAGCTATCTCCATCATTTCCGTAAAGCTGTTCTGCCTTTCATCCGCGGTCAGCCCCTCGCCCGTGAAAACGAGGTCGGAAATCGTGAGAATGCTGAGAGCTTTCTTCCCTGCTCTTGCGGCCGTAAGATACAGTCCGGCGGTTTCCATTTCAACCGCCAGCAGACCCATCTCACGGTATTTTGAGGCGGAGGCGGGATTTGCGTCATAGAACTGATCGGCGGTAAAAACAGGACCGACGAGCGCGTGCGCGCCGATTTTTTCGGCGGCGTCCGCGGCGTATTTGAGAAGGGTATAGCTAGCAAGCGGGGCAAGCGTTCCGGGGAAGCAATACTGGTTTGCGTAAGCGCTGTTTGTCGAAGCACCCATAGCTATGACAACGTCGCGGAGCTTCACAAAATCTGCGATTCCCCCCGCAGACCCGATTCTAATTATACTGTCGACCTCGAAGAAATTGTATAGCTCAAATGCGTAGAGCCCTATTGACGGGATGCCCATTCCGCTTCCCATGACCGAGATGCGTTTTCCTTTGTACGTTCCCGTGTAGCCGAACATATTGCGTACGGTGTTGAAGCACACGGGGTTTTCGAGATAGTGCTCGGCTACATACTTAGCACGGAGCGGATCCCCGGGCATAAGAACGACCTTTGCTATGTCGCCCTTTTCAGCTTCGTTGCAGGCAGATGGTACTAGCATATCATATTCTCCTAATCTTTGAATAAAGCCGCAAGGCTCTCCGTATATGGCGGACGGCATACGCCCTTCTGGGTGACAATGCCGGCGATAAGCTCGTTATCCGTCACATCAAAAGCCGGATTGAAGCATTTGACGCCGGGCAGAGCCATAGGTTTCGAGTAGAACATGGTCTTTATCTCTTCCGGGTCGCGCTCCTCAATTTTAATATCGGCTCCCGTTTTGCAGTTAAGGTCGATGGTTGAAGTCGGTCCGAGAACATATAGCGGAATGCCGTAATGCTTTGCGAGCACCGCAACGCCGCAGGTACCGATTTTGTTCGCAGTATCGCCGTTTGCGGCAACGCGGTCACAGCCTACGAAGCAGGCCTGCACCCAGCCGTTTCTCATCACCGTGTTTGCCATGTTGTCGCAGATGAGGGTAACATCGACTCCGGCCTTAAAAAGCTCATAAGACGTGAGCCTTGCGCCCTGCAGAAGCGGCCTGGTTTCGTCCGCGAAGACATGGAATTTCATGCCGCGCTCGGTGCCTAGAAGGATGGGGCCGAGAGCTGTTCCGTAACGTGAGGTAGCAAGAGGCCCCGCGTTGCAGTGCGTCAGTATTCCGTCGCCGTCCTTGACGAGAGTAAGCCCGAATTCCGAAATTCTGCGGCACATCTCGATGTCCTCGCTGTGAATGGCTTTGGCTTCCTCCAGAAGAAGCCTGCGGATCGTTTCAACGGGCTTCGCGGAATTCGCCTTTGCAAGCACAACCATGCGGCGCAGCGCCCAGCTCAGGTTAACCGCCGTAGGTCTTGAGGAATTCAGGTACTCTGCACTTTTTTCAAGCTCAGAGCAGAAATCGGCACTGCTTTCGGCATTGATTTTTAGAGAGAGCAAATATAGGCAGTAGCCGGCGCAGATGCCGATTGCAGGAGCGCCGCGAACCTTAAGGAGCTTAATTGCGTCATACATTTCCTCCGCTGTTGAGAGAAGTATTTCCTTCTCCTCGTTAGGCAGAAGAGTCTGGTCGATTATATATAATGAATTGGTTGCTTCGTCAAATCTGATGTTATCCAAAGAGTCTCACTTCCTGTAGCTTTTTGGGAAATTATATAACGAAATCGTCTTCAAATCAAGCTCATAATAATTATGATTATCCCTGTCAGGCGGACATTCCGTCTGACAGGGATAAGAATCATTCTTCAGCCGTAGTGGAGCAAACAGTATTTTCGGAACTTAGTTTTGTTATTTCATCGTAAAAAGCCGCCTGTATTACTCCGAACAGCAGCGGAGCGAGAACAACAAAAGCCAGCATCAGAACTAAAGTAAGTATGGCAAAAATTATACCCATGTATGGGATAAACGAGAGCAGATAGAGCAGTATGCAGGCTCCGAGGACGCAGGCGATTATTATGATGTCGGCGCCGAACATTCTTCCGCAGTAACCGGAGGTCTGCTCAACAGACTTTTTGAGCGCGTCTGAGGCTGAAATCTCAGGTTCGGCAAGCAGAATATAGGGAACGAAGCGATAATTATACATCTTAATTACGGCAAACACTATGCCAGCAACGGGAATCAATCCCCAAAGGAATACCCAGAGCAGCATCCACGCCATTCCGCCGCAGAAATGCAGGAAATTCTTGAAGCCGACTAAAAGCTGCTGTGCACAGATTTTATTTCCGCGGTAGCCGTCAAGAAAAACCGAGACCATTCCGATATTCAAAACCAGAATAACAGGTATCCAGATTATTGGCAGGACTCCGAATATGACGGAAATAGAACACAGCAGGACATAAAGCAGGGATAGTCCCCAAAGAAGGAAAGGCTTATGCCCTATCAGCGCAAATGACGCCGAATATATTTCGCCGATTGCCGGATGGCTGACGGGAGCCGCCGCCGCACCGCGGGGCGGAGGGGGAGGATAGCCCATTTTGGGATCAGAGCCGCCGGGATAGCCGGAATACGGGTGCGGTGCGTTATTATACTGCGGATTCTGCTGATGGATATTTGCCTGAGCGTATGTCTGCGAGGGGGACACACCGCCCTGCAGAGGGGGCTGAACAGCCGAACCGCAGGAAGTGCAGAATCTGGCTGCATCGTCAAGCATTGCGCCGCAAGTTGGACATTTTGACATAATATTCCTCCGATCGTTTGATAAAGCTGCGATTATTATAACACAAAATCTCCGCATGCTGGCTAAAAAATGTAAAATATATAAAGATAGAGGGAGGCTTCCAAAATCGGAAGCCTCCCTCGCTTAAAAGGTCAGTTGTTGTTTTCTTATTTCGCTCTTTTCATAGGTTCCTGTATTTCCATGATGTCAACATTCTCGAAATCCTCCTCTTCGATAAGCGGGGAGGTGCAGATTTTCTCCTTGAGTTCCTGACGGAAATCCGGATGAGCGATTTTGATGATCCTTCTGATACGGTCTTTCAGCGTCATGCAGAACACATCAGCAACGCCCCACTCTGTGACTATGTACATAACGAAGTTTTTCAGAGTGGTGACTATTGAGCCTTCGGGCAGCCAGGGGACGATGTTTGTATGGGTTACGCCGTCATGATCGACAAAGGTGGAGCGGATGCAGATGAAGCTGCGGCCGTTCTTGGCCCGTGTCGCACCGTAAACGTAAGCGAAAGAGCCGCCGGTGCCGCTGTACGGCTGCAGACCCTGTGCCTCGGCGCAGACCTGCCCTATAAGGTCGCACATGAACGCCGCATTGATGCAGACAAGATTTTCCTGCTGGGCGATATAGAACGGGTTTAAGCCGAATTCCACGCCGACAAGGTTCGCTCTCGAGTCTTCGGAGCAGAATTTAAAGAATTCCTCGGAGCAGGCGCCGGGGCTGCAGGCAGTTATCTTTGTGATAACGCCCTCACGGCACAGCTGAGCCATGTTATCGCACGCAACCTCGGAAAATATCTCGAAATGCCCGATACTTTTAAGATTTGCAAGGACTTCCTCGCCCAGACCGCCGAAGCCGATCTGCAGCTTGTCGCCGGAGTTGATATAGGGAAGGAGATAGGAAGCAATCTTCTTATCTATATCCTGAGGATCGGCGGAGGGAACAGCGATCATATCGGTGGGCGCTTCTACTATGTAATCAAAATCGGTGATGTGAACAGATGTCTTTTCGACATCGCCGGGCATAGGATACTGACCGGTGGAATCGATAAACGCAACCCTTAGCTTGATTTCAGGACGCTGTGCGATGGCTTTGACAACGGATACGCCATAGCCGCCGCAGTTGCACCAGCCGTTTGCATCGGGCGGACAGATGTGGATGGCCATTTTGTCACAGCCGTAGGCAAACGGCGCCTGGTCGAGCTGGTCATAGTTTGCGCCCGAGTATTCCATAATGCCCATTTCACCGGAGATACGCTCAAGCGGCACGCAGAACATGCTGTTCATGCGGAAATGCTTTTTGGACTCTTTGTCAAACATGATGTCCGTCGGCTGGCACATGCAGTTGTACATGATGAAGATGTCATGGTATTTCTCCATGTTCTGGTAGAGAACATCCAGCAGCTCATAAGGAACCTGATTGCACTGACCGAGCCACCAATGATCGCCGTTTATGAAGCACTCTTCTGCAACCTTTTCCGTGGTGGTAAGGTGATTCTTGTACCACTGTTTCCAATCGATCTCAAAGTTCGGCATATTGTTACACACCCTTTCATGCTTAAAACATTATTGTTTTTCATAATTATTAAAATACATTTATTATAAACATATTGACTAATATATGTATTTCAGTTATTATATACCAAAATTCCTTATATGTATACCAATAATTTGTTGAATGGCGATACATAATTCGACTGGAATGTGACTAATAATTATATAATTATGAGTATGGCTGTTATAACGTTATGACTATACCGCAAGGCAGTATATATGCCTTAGCGGTGAAATGGGTAAGAGCAGAAGTATATTCGAGGGGTAAAAACATGGAGCTTAGGGATTTGCGCTACTTTTGTCTCACGGCGGAGATGGAACATGTTACGAAGGCGGCAGATAAGCTGGGCGTTGCGCAGCCTTTTCTAACAAAAATAATCAAACAAATTGAGGAGGAAATCGGAACATCTCTATTCGATAAAGCAGGAAGGCAGATCAAGCTGAACCAATACGGCGAGGCCTTTTACACACAGGCGAAGAAGGTACTATCAAGCATGGATAATCTCTTCGCCGAGATGGACTATATGCTTGACAGGCCGGGCAGAAACATAACGCTGCTGTCAAATACGGAGGCGTATACATCGGGCCTTATAGTCGACTTCAACAAACATGAGATGAATTATTCTCTCTCGGTATTTTATGCTTCGCAGAACGACATCATTGATGCTCTGAAATCCGGTGAAGCTGACTTCGCCCTGACCTGCCCTCCAATCAGCGAAGGTCTCTCGGGCGGAATTAAAACCGAAGTCGCTTTTTATGACGTCGGATGGATACTGCTGCCGCCGGAGCACCCGCTGCTTAAAAAGAAAATCATTAAATTTACGGATTTGAAAGGCGAAAAGCTGGTGACAAGCCCTAAGGGCTCGGCGATAAGGTGGAAGGTCGAGCCGCTCTATGAAAGATACGGTATGCAGATGAATATTGTTTGCGAGTCAAACAACCTGCATCTGATTACGCAGGCCGTCGGTTGCGGTATGGGCTATGCGTTTATGCCCAGCCTGTACATGAACGAGCAGCCGGAGCTATATAAGTACGCCGTCGAGGTCTATGCTCCGCAGGAGGAAAGACAGGCTTATTTTGGACTGAGCCATAACGAACTTGCCGCCGACAACAGAAACGCAAAGCATTTTCGAAACTTTGCTATGAACTATTTTAAGGAAATTCAGCACATGGTTTTTGCGACACAGACCAAAGATATTCCGCAGGTATACAGACTGACGGATTAGCATGCGGCACAAAAAAGGAGAGCTTTCGGGAACGAAAAGTCTCCTTTTTTTATGTTCTTTTGGTGAATTACGTGATTAAAATCATTAAAACGCAAGGTAAGCGTCTTTATTTAGTGTACCATTGACAAGCCGACCTGCTCAAGTTTGTCGAAGAAGTCAATTTTTACTGTTATTGTGAAGAACTTGACATTTATCGCTTGCGCTTTGAATATGTTTAATATATACTTATCGAGTATTATATAGGAGAAAATATGGACTGAAAAAGCATTACCCGGCAGTAAAATTATTTTTGGGAGGATGAAAAATGAAGGGGCAGAAATTGCTTAAAGTGATTAGCATACTTATGATTCTTGTGAGTCTGGGTGCTATTGCTGCGGGAGCTTTTGGAATTCTCGATGTCAATGATCAGAAAACCATTAAGACCGCGGAAGGCGAAGAAGCGAAAGCAAATCTTGACAAGCTCGAAGCGGGCGTAGCAACTCTTGAATCAAACCGCGCAGCCTATGACGAGGGCGTTGCAGCTCTTGCAGACGGACAAAAGCAGTACGATGAGGGCGTTGCAACACTTGAAGCGGCCCAGGCACAGTACGATGCCGGCGCAGCTCAGCTGGCAGCGAACACCGCAACCTACAATGCCGGAAAGAAAAGTTACGCATCTGGTCTCGCACAGTACAATACCGGTCTTGCTGAGTATAACACAAAGAAAGCCCAGTACGATGCAGGATTGGCTGAGTATAACACAAAGAAAGCTCAGTACGATGCAGGGGTGACGGCGCTTAACGCAAAGACAGCAACATACACGGCAGCTAAAGCGGCTGTTGCCAACGGACAGGCTGCCTATGAGGCCATTATCGCCGCCGGACAGGCACAGTACGACGCAGGACTTACTCAGTATAACGCAGGACTTGCTCAGTATACTGCAGGCGTTACCACATATGAAGCGGCAGTCAAGCAGGTCGAGGCAGCAAAGGCTTCCGGCGCTTTGACCGGCGACGCTCTTGCAGCAAAAGAAAAAGAGCTTGCAACGACAAAAGCAACGCTTGACGCAACAAAAACAAAGCTTGAGGCAACAAAGACAGCACTTGACACAGCAAAAGCAAAGCTTCTTCCTTACGCCACTGTTATGGCTGGAATTAAGGAATATGAAACCGGCAAGGCAACACTCGATGCTTACGCAACACAGCTTGCAACCGGTAAGGCAACACTCGACGGTTACGCAACTCAGCTTACAGCCGGCAAGGCAAAGCTCGATGCCGCGAAGGCACAGCTTGCTGCTGGCAAAGCAAAGCTCGACGAGTACGAGGCCGGTCAGGCTAAGCTCGCGGCTGCGGCAACACAGATAGCTGCCGGCAAAACAAAGCTTGAAGATGCTGCAAAGCAGCTCGAAGAAGGCAAAGCAAAGCTTGCAGAGTTCGAAGCCGGCGAGGCTCAGATCGAAGCCGGTTACGCAACTCTTCTCGAGAATCCCGACATTAAAGCAAAAGTTGACGCGGGTATGGAAAAAATCGCCGCAGGCAGAGAAGTACTGGCTGAATCTACTGTAGAAACAACCAATCTTCTTATGACAAGGCTTTACATCTATCTTGCTATCATCATTGCTGCTCTCCTCGGTATTGTTGCTTCGATCCTCGGCGCAGGCGCGGCAAAGATGCCCAGCATAGGCAAAATCAAGGGCGGAATCATCCTCGGCGTTGTAACGCTGGTTGTTGCTGTTGCGGCTTGTGTTTACGGCTTCGTCAATGAATTCTTTAAACTGTTTGATGCGGTTACATATCAGTCGGCGGCTGCGGCAGCTGTTACAGTCTTCGCACTCCTCTTTGTGATTGCCATCTTCCGTTATAAGAACGCACTTGTCGCTCTTATGACTGCCGAATAAGAAAATCACTATATCGGCCACGTCAATCAAGGCATTAACGCGGGCTTCATTTGAAGCCCGCGTTTTCTATACAGGGATATAAACTATAGTTATTTATACCGCATATGAGGATGATTATTAAAGTAATGCCTATGGAAAGTTGGAATTACCCGTAAGACAGGTAATATATAACAAAATCGACTTTCTCTAATTATACAACATGAATATATGCGACAGTTATGAGCTCGCAATGTCGAATACAAACAAAAGTATAAAATATTGCGTATTTTTGTATTTGTAGTAATATAGATGTGAACAATATGTGTATTTAGAGGATATTCTTTTTGACAAAGATCATTTTACGAAATGCGGGATTTTCAAAATTATCAGACTTTACTTTGAGTCGCAGATATATGCTTTAGTAACCGAACAGGAGTGTAGAAAAATGAAAAGAATCGACAGGGTATCAAAAATATTGACAGTTTTTCTAGCCGTTATGCTTCTCGTTTCCGGATGCAGCCGAAGCGGGGGTTCAAACGGCGCGTCCGCAGAAGGGAACATTACGGTAGGTGTATGCCTCAGTTCTTTCCATGCCGGTTTTATGACCGCAATCAATCAGGCAGTCACGGACAAAGGTGAAGAACTGGGTATCACCGTGAATGTTGCCAACGCAAACGGCGACGCAAGCGTACAGGCAGATAATATGCAGAATTTTATTACTCAGGGTGTAAGCGCTATAGTTATCAACCCGATTGACAGCAACGGTATAGTTCCTTCCATCGAAATGGCTAACGCCAAGGGCATACCGGTATTTATAATAGACACAAACGCCGCCGGCGGAGAAATAATGAACAGAAACGCGACGGATAATTTAAAGGCGGGGCAGACGGCGGCGGCAACGATTGCCGAACAGCTCAAAGCAAAATACGGGGAATACAAGGGAATCGTAGTGAACCTTTGCGGTAAGATCAGTCAGGCCTCCGGCTATGACAGGGACAAGGGCTTCATGGACGAGATTGCGAAATATCCCGATATCAAGGTCGTGTTCAGGCAGGACTGCGAATTCGACCAGGAAAAGTCAATGAACGCGATGATGAACGCGCTGCAGGCAAATGACACGGTCGACGCAGTTTTCGCGGCAAACGATAACACGGCTCTGGGTGCAGTTAAGGCTATCGAGCAATCAAACCGTTACTATCCCGCGAGTGATGCAAAACATATCTACGTTATCGGAATAGACGGCAATCCGGAGGGCATTCAGGCGATACGCGACGGAAGAATAGACGCCACCATTTCGCAGAACCCGATAACGATGGCGAAGAACACAATTCAGATGGTTTATGATTATGTCAAAAACGGCACGGTTCCCGAAGCCGAAACGGAGTCTCCGCAGATACTGATAACAAAAGACAACATTGATTCCGCTAATGTCAAGGAGTTCGGTCTCTGGGCGGACGAACTTAGGTCCCGTACGGGAACGTAAAGCTGCTGACTAAACAGAAGGAAGGAGGGTAATCAATATGGATTCCAAAGCAATGCTGGAACTGAACAACATTACCAAAACCTTCCCGGGCGTGAAAGCGCTCAGCAATGTCAGTTTTACGCTTAATCAGAATGAAATAGTCGGACTTGCAGGAGAAAACGGCGCAGGCAAATCAACCCTCATAAAAATACTTGGCGGCGTTTACCAGCCTGACGGGGGAACGATTGAGCTTTACGGAAACAGGGTCAGAATTGCAGACACACATTTTGGTATCGCGCACGGAATCAGTATTATCTATCAGGAGCTCAGCCTTGTTCCGGAGCTGAGCGTTGCAGAAAATCTGTATCTGGGAGCCCTGCCCAATAAAGCGGGTAAAATCGACTACGATACACTATTTCGAAACAGCAAAGAAATATTACGGATCTTGGGGCTGGACATCAGCCCCAAAACTAAGGTCGGGGGTCTCGGCATAAGCATTCAGCAATTGGTCGAAATCGGAAAGGCTCTGGCAAGAGATGCAAAAATTCTTGTCATGGACGAACCTACGTCTTCGCTTGGAAGAGAGGATGCCGAGCGCCTTTTCAGGACAATGAAGAGTCTGAAGGAGAAAGGCTGCGGAATCATTTTCATCTCGCACAGGCTTGAAGAGCTCTTTGGCGTGGCGGACCGTATAACTGTTCTTCGAGACGGAGAAGTTGTCGATACCCGTTATAGCTCAGACTGGACAATGGATTCGCTGGTCTTTGCCATGGTCAATAGAAAAATCGACCAGTTTTATCCCAAGCGTACCATAAGTATCGGTGAAAAGGTCCTGACAGTTGAAAACCTAGAAAACAAACTGATAAACAATGTTAATTTCTCGGTCAGCGCCGGTGAGATAGTCGGAATAGCGGGACTTGTCGGCTCCGGCAGGTCTGAGCTGCTCAAAACCATCTACGGCGTAAACAAGGTCCGAAAGGGAAGAATACTGCTCAGCGGCAGGGAATGCCGCATTGATTCTCCCGAAAAGGCGCTGCTCCACGGGATAGCCATGGTACCGGAAAACCGTAAGGTGGAAGGGTTGATTTTGAGCAGCACGGTAAAGGAGAACGTGGTTCTGTCTGTTCTAAAGAAACTCGCGAAATATTCCTTTGTCAGCCGCAAAGAGATAAGCTTCAGCGCCGACAGAGCGATAAAGTACTTCGAAATCCGAACACCCTCCGGAAATCAGAAGGTACTTAAGCTGAGCGGAGGCAACCAGCAGAAGATTATTTTTGCGAGGATTGCGGAAATCGAACCCAAGATTCTACTGCTCGACGAACCGACCCGCGGTATCGACATCGGGTCCAAGGTCGACATCTATAATAAAATCCTGGATTTTGCGGAAAAGGGGGCGGCTATACTGCTGGTCTCATCCGATTTAACTGAGATTCTCGGAATGGCGGACCGCGTCCTGGTTATGAAGGAAGGCACGATGGTAGCAGAAATGGACATCAAAGACGCCGATTCCAAGTTGATTATGGACTACGCAACGGGGGGCAGGTAAAATGGAAGTAGAAAAAAAGAAAAAGAGATTTGAACTGCGAGGCAATCTTTCTATTTTGATGGGGCTTGTCGTCCTCTGTGTGTTTTTCAGCATAACATCGGATAAGTTTCTCTCTGCCGGCAATCTTGTTAATATGCTTCTGCAGGTTACGAACATCGGAATAATAGCAATCGGCGGGCTTTTCATAATTTTAACCGGAGGCATCGATCTTTCGGCAGGCTCGATGACGGCACTGGTAGGGCTTCTGATGGCGGGCTTTTGTGTAGACAACGGTTTTCCCGTTTTTATTTCCATCCTTCTCGGCTTTGCGGCAGGTATAGGGATGGGGTTCATTAACGGACTGAGCGTTACAAAACTCAGACTTTCGCCTTTTATCGTAACTCTGGCGATGCAGTCGATGCTCAGAGGTCTAGGAAACGTCTATTCGATGGGGACTACGATTTACGGTATGCCCGAAAGCTTCAATTTTGTCGGCGGCGGCGTTATACGTATTTTTAACTGGGAAATACCGTTTCCGGTTATACTTTTAATAGCGCTTTTCATAATCGGGCATTTTGTTCTGTCAAAGACAGTGTTCGGGCATCAGGTCTACGCCGTAGGCGGAAACCGCGAGGCCGCGTTTCTTGCCGGTATCAACGTCAAACGCGTCGAGATGACGACTTATGTGATTGCGGCGGTGCTCACCTCTGTAGCCGCGCTTGTCCTTACGGGACGTCTGGCGGCCGCGCTGCCGACTGCGGCGGAGGGGCTGGAGTTCAGCGCTATATCAGCGATAGTCATCGGCGGAGGCTCTCTGAGCGGCGGTAAAGGCAATATGCTTGGCACGTTCATAGGCGTTCTTATAATCGGCGTTCTTAATAACGGACTTAACCTGCTGAATATTTCTCCGTTCTGGTCGAAATTTGCACAGGGACTTATCATTTTCGTCGCCGTGCTCATTGACGCAATTAACCAGAGACGCGCGCAGGACAGGGCGTAAATTATCCGGCAACGTGGAAACTCCATACGTCAAAATATATAAAAAGACAGGGTCTTCGGAATTTCCGAAGACCCTGTCTTTTTATATCTCGTTATAAATCAGAAACGAACAGAGGCGTGCAGCCTATTTTACCGGCGCGAGCATTGCAGCAAGGGTGCCTGTCTGTGAGACATGGGAGATTGCAAGTATCTCGTCGTTTGCCTCAAGCACAGTATCTCCGCGCGGAATCACCAGCTCGGATTTACGGATTACGGCAAATATGACGCATTCGGAGGGCAGACTGAGGTCGCGCAAAGATTTTCCCACGACGGAGGATCTCGGATGCACTTTTTCCTGCACCAGAGAGTGCTTGCCTCTGTTAAGCTTCATAAGAGTCATCATATCGCCGAGAGACATTTCCTCGGCCACCATATGCGCCATCAGGTCTGCCTGATTGAGCCCTACATCGATACCCATTTCGGGAGTAAAAACCCAGTTGTTTTTAGGATTATTAACGCGGGCAATAACACGCGCGACGCCGAATTCAAACTTTGCGAGAGTTGAAATGACGAGGTTGTCCTCATCCTTTGAGGTTACAGCAACAACAACATCGGCTTTTGCGATACCGGCGCTTTCCAGAATAACAGGATTCGTATAGCCTCCCGGGACGATTGCGTCTTCCGGAAGCTCACGCTTGAGAAGCGCAAGCTGCTTTGCACGTTCCTCGACTACGATGATTTTGTGGCCGTCCTTCAAAAGCAGAGCCGCAAGGTAAGAACCGACCTGACCGCCGCCAACAATTAGTACGTTCATGGTTTCACATCCTTTCCCTTATCACAAACCAAGCATCGCTTTAAGGCGATCGCTTGATTTGACCTCTACGGCTATATTCAGAAGATCTCGCTTCTTAAACTCTGTTCCGAGAGTCGGAAGGAAGGTCTTGTTATTCCTTGTAATCGCCGTCACGATGAATTCGCCCGACAGCGTCAGCTCGCGAACCGTACGGCCGATAAGCAGGGCGGGGACTTCAACCTCGACAACATCGACGTCTCCGCTTCCGAAAGTGACGACCGTGTTAAGCTGTGAGTAACAAAGCAGGTCGTATACGCGCGTTATTCCCCACGTAGCGGGGTCGATGGTCTGAATGCCTAAACGCTTATATATCTCGGCCTTACGCTGATCATAGAGCCTTGCTACTACCTTCGGCACTCTGAATATCAAACTGGCTATACGGGCGATTACCGCGTTGGCTTCGTCACTGGTCGTTACCGCCGCAAGTCCGTCGGCTCTTTCGATGCCCGCTTTAATCAGTACTTCACGGTCAAAGCCAACGCCCGTGATTTTCTCTCCATTAAAGGACGAAGGCAAGCGCTCAAAGGCTGCCGGGTCAAGGTCAATAACGGTAACGCTGTGACCCTTGCGGCTGAGAGTTTGTGCCAGACCGGAGCCCATGCGTCCGCAGCCTACAACGATTATTTTCATTTTGAGACCTCCTCATTAGAATTCTTTTGATTTTTGGCTGCACGGCTGTCCTTTCCGCGAAGGAAAGCCTTGCGCAGCTCCTCAAGAAGCAGGATTATGGGCGGCCAGATGAGAAGAAACGCCCAATCCTTGAGTCCTAGCGGTGCGGTATTGAAAAGATTGTGCATAAACGGAGCGTATATCAGTATAGACAGAAGTGTAAGCTCAACAAGTATGCCTATAAGAACCATTCGGTTTTTGAAAATGCCGACCTTAAAGACAGATGCGCGCTCCGTACGGCAGTTAAAAACCATACCTATCTGACAGAAAACTATAGTTGCAAGCGTCATCGAAGTTGCCATGCGGTAAATATCACCCGAGGGCATCATCGGCACGGCGGGCCAGTTGTACTGCGAATAGAGGAAGAAGAAGGAAATCATCGCAAACGCAGATTCAAGCACACCCAACCAAAGGAAAGCGCGAATCATAAGCTGACGGTTGAGCAGCGATTCCTTTTTCGGACGCGGAGGACGGTCCATGATTCCCTGCTCCGGAAGCTCTGTTCCCAGAGCGATTGCGGGAACCATGTCGGTACCGAGATCGATTGCCAGAACCTGCATAACCGTAAGCGGAAGAGGAATTGCCCCGCGTGAAAACAGATAGAAGATGCAGGGGACAGCCTCAGGCATATTACTGTTTAATATATAGGTTGAAAATTTGCGGATATTATTGTAAACAGCGCGGCCTTCCTCGACGGCGTTCACGATGGAGGCGAAGTTGTCGTCGGTCAGTATCATGTCGGCCGCTTCCTTGGCAACGTCTGTTCCGGTCATGCCCATTGCAACGCCGATGTCGGCTTTTTTGAGGGCAGGGGAGTCGTTGACCCCGTCACCGGTGACGGCAACGACATTACCTAGCTCCTGGAGCGCGCTGACAACCCGAAGCTTCTGCTCGGGAGCGACGCGGGCAAAAATGATTTCGCCCTTGAGAGCCTCCTTCAAGGCCGCGTCATCAACCTTTTCGAGCTCAATGCCGGTCATAATGCAGGGGTGTTCGCCCTTTACAATTCCAATTCTGCGCGCAATGCTTTCAGCTGTCAAGCCATAGTCGCCCGTAACCATAATAATTCTTATTCCGGCGTGGTGACATTCCTCGACGGCTGCCGCGACTTCGGGACGCGGAGGATCCATCATCGCAACAAGACCGAGGAAGGTCATGTCCTGCTCCACAAGCTCCGGCGTATAGGCGCTCAGACCGACGGGAAGGCCGGCCTCTTCGGTGATTTTGCGGAGGGCGACGGCGAGTACGCGCAGACCGTTGCGGGCGTAACTGTCGTTGGCGGCCATGATGCTTTCGCGGAGTGCCGTGTCAAGCGCGGTCTCCTGACCGTCGAGCATATATTTAGTGCAGAGCTCAAGAACTTCCTTCGGCGCGCCCTTGACATAAGCGGCTTTGCTTGCCCCGAAGGAAGGATCGCTTATCAGGTGTATTGTGCTCATGCGCTTGCGGTTGGATTCAAAAGGAAGCTCGCGCAACCGCGGCGTGCTGCGAAGCTCGTCGGTAAGGTTGATTCCGGCTTTCTGCGCAGCAACAAGCATACAGGCCTCGGTAGGATCGCCCAGCACCGTCCAGCGGGATGAAGTCTCGTCAGGAGGAAGAAGACGGGAATTGTTACATAGTCCCGCACAGACGAGAAGCTGGCGCAGCTCGCTGTCGCTCTCGTGAGTGACAGGTACGCCGCCGCGAAGTATCTGCCCGTCCGGGGCATAACCGACTCCCGTGACCTTATACTGTTTGTCGACCATCCAGAGGTCGCTGACGGTCATTTCATTTTGAGTAAGCGTACCGGTTTTATCGGTACAAATAACTGTTGTACAGCCGAGAGTTTCAACGGCTGAAAGACGCTTGACGAGCGCGTTTCTTTTTGCCATTCGCTGTACGCCCATCGCAAGGGACAAAGTCACGGTCGGGAGAAGTCCCTCAGGTATGAAGGCAACGATCATACCCATGCCGAAAATAAAGCTCTCGGCGACGTTTGCCTTGGCGAGGAACACACCGGCTATGAAAAAGAAAACTCCGATGCTGACTGCCATTACGGATACGATTTTTGTGACCTTGGCAAGCTCCACCTGAAGCGGACTTATATCTTCCTTCTGACTTTGGGTCAGACCCGCGATTTTGCCGAATTGCGTACCCATTCCCGTTGCAAAAACAACGGCTTTTCCGGTTCCGGCGGCGACGTTTGTTCCGGCAAAAACAAGGTTCGGCTGTTCAACGTGAGTGAGATCCGTCCGAAGGACGGCCTCCCTGGTCTTGCTGACAGCGTGAGATTCACCCGTGAGGGTCGACTGGTCGGCCTTCAGGTCGCTTTCCTCGACAAGACGCGCGTCCGCTGAAATCTTGTCGCCTTCGGCGAGAATGATTATATCGCCGGGCACAAGCTCCTCAGCAAGAATTCGCTGCTCCTCGCCGCCGCGCAAGACGTGCGCATAGGCCGGAAGCAGCTTCTTAAGAGCCTCAGTCGCTTTTTCGGCACGAAACTCCTGCATAAAGCTGAAAACGCCGTTTATTACATTGACGAGCCATATGGCTATGCCCAATTGCGGCATATGCGCGATGAAGCCCACGATACCGCCGACCCAAAGCAAAATCGCCATAAGATGCGTAAAATTAGAAAGGAATTTTACGATCAGCGGTTTGCCCTTGACTTCTTTTATAGTGTTGCTGCCATATTTTTTAAGGCGTTCCTCCGCTTCGGACTTCGTTAATCCCGAAGGATTGACTCCCAAAGCGGTATAAACCTCGCTTACCGGCAGAGCATGGATAGATTTTACAATGCCCTCGCTACCGTTTAATATTTCCTGAGTGTCCATGATCTCTCATCTCTTTCCGCTGAATGAAAATGCATCCGCTCTCTCACAAATGCTTGAGCAAAGAACCGGCTTGTATTATAGCGCCCCGCCGAAACTGAGCTCAGATAATAATATTCCTGCTGAAGTTATTATTCGGGTACCTTGTATAAAATATATATACACTAATTACACAAAATAGCAAGTAATTATTCTGTTATTATTGATAAGACTATTGTGAGAATTATCAATAATAATTATGATATTAAAATACTCTGCCAAAGGATAAAATAAACAGGTTGAGAAAAGGAGCCGCCGCCGTCCTTAAGACCGCGGAAGCTCCTTTTTTTGGCTAAAGCCTGTGCTGCTGCTAATCAGGCTCTTTTAAGTTTGGTTTTTGCTTCATGGTTTTTCCACATAGTCCACAACGGGCCCGCAATGCAAATCGTCGAGTAGCAGCCGGAGACTGTACCGAACATCATCGGCAGCGCGAAGTCCTTGATGGATTCGATGCTGTAAATCTGCGCGAAGACATAGACAACTGTGATGGATACAAAAACGGCGATATTAGTTATAATGGAACGCGACATGGACTGGGTGATGCTCGTATTGACAAGATCCTCGGTGGAAGTCTTTGGCCCCATGAGGGTCTTGTTCTCTCTTATGCGGTCATATATAACAATCGTATCGTTGATCGAGAAACCGATTATTGTCAAAACCGCGGCGATGAAAGAGTCGTTGAGCGGTATCCGGAAAACGATGAATACGGCGGTTACGACAAAGGCGTCGTGGAAAAGAGCTACAATCGCCATAAAGCCCGCCGAGAAACCGCCGATTTTTCTGAAACGGTAGCCGACGTAAACAAGAATCAGACCAAAGGAAAGGAATATGGCAAGTATGCCGTTCTTGAAGAAACGAGCTCCCGTGGAAGGCTGAACAGACTGTGAAGTGGCAAATTCAAGCCCCGCGTCGGGATAAGCTCCGGTCAGAGTTGAGGTAATGAGCTCCTGCTCCTGAGAGGTAATGGACTCGTAGTCCGCAAGGTTGACGACGAGCGTTTTCTGACCTGTTGCCTGGGTCACCTGTTCAAGGCAACTGGTTTCTTTTCCGATAGCGTTCTCAACGAGAGCGCCAGCTTCCTCGCTGTCGATTTCGCCGACATAGCTGTATTTTAGAATTGAGCCGCCCTGGAACTGAATATCAAGCTTGATGCCGTTGACCAGAGCAAAGACCACGCCGGTCAGTATAATGCAGAGCGATATTCCGAAATAAATATATCTCTTCTTGAAAAAATCAATGACTTTCATTCAGCAATCCTCCTTGCGCCGTATAAATAAGGTTTCTGCAGAGGCTTAAACTCGCTGAGTGAACGGATCATAAGACGCGACGCTGTAACACCGGCCACAAAGTTCATGATAACGCCGCAGAGAAGCGTATATCCGAAGGAGAGCAAGGAGCCCGACCCCAGAACTATAAGGACTATCGATACGATTATAACCGTAATATTGCCGTCAAAAACCGAGGAGAACGCACGGTGGAAGCCCGCGTCGATAGATGAGCGGAGCGTCTTGCCGGAAGCAAGCTCCTCCTTTATTCGCTCGGAAACGATAACGTTTGCGTCGACACCCATGCCGATTGACAGGATAACGCCGGCGATACCGGGCAGAGTGAGTGTAAACTGCGGAATGGAAAGCGCCAGAAGCTGACCCACGACCTGCAGCAGCAAAGCAATACAGGCAACAAGGCCCGGCAGCCTGTAATAGAAGAGCATGAACAGGCAAACAAGTGCAAAAGCAATTTTGCCGGCCAGAACCATGATGCTGAGAGCTCCCATACCGAGCGTTGGGCTGATGATGTTCGCGTCATTTGCAATCATGGAGAAGGGCAGAGAACCGGAATTGATTTTAGCAGCAAGGTCCTTTGCGGTGGCAAGGTCTTTTTGGTTTGTAATAATCGCATTTCCGTCGGTAATCTGATCATTGACGGTAGGGTCTGATATCAGCGTATCATCCATATAAATGGAGATTTTCTGCTTGACAAGCCTTCCCGTTGCCTCAGAGAACTTCGTGGAGCCTTCGTCAGTAAGCTCGAGGACAACGATATAAGACCCGTCATCCTGACTGATAGAAGCGTAGCTTTTGGAAACGTCCTTGCCTTCAAGAACGACATTCCCGTCGGGATCCTTAAAGGTCAGAAGGGCGGTTTCACCGAGCTCGGAGATTGCCTGCTGAGGGTCAAAGTTCTCTTCGTCGGATTTCCAGGGGAACTTTACGATTATAGAGCCGTTTGTATCATCAATCATTACTTCGCGGTCCGTGATGTTTTCCGCGTCCATGCGGGTTTCGATGATAGTTTTGGCCGATTCAAGCTCGTCCGCGGTAGGGGAACGATTCAGATCCTTTGGCGTATATGTGGCTTCAACGCCGCCGCGGATGTCAATGCCGTAACGCATTTCGCTTGCGCCTTTGAGGTCAAGAGAACCTACATGCAGGCCGAAAAACGCAACATACATCAAAGCAGCAGTAATCAAAACCACGAAAAAGAATATGTTTTTATTTGATTTCAACTTTCTTCCTCCAATAAACTCTGCCGGCCGTCAAAATGAAGCCGCGGCTGGCAGGATGGTAAAATGTTAAAACGGATTATCATTGCCCGAAGGCAAAGTCTCTGTCGCATACGCTATAGCATTCCGTCCTTGGCGTGCATAAATTCGCAGATTATTGCGGGACAGGAAAGACTTAATGACCCGTCCGAAACGCAGTCGTAATACAAGACGCTTCCGTAAGGCGCTGATAAAGCCGAATAATAATCGGAACCTCTGTCATAGAGCCGCCTTCCCGACGAAGCCGCGCGATTTGCGCAGAACCTCGGCGACAAACTCTCGACATCCATGTAATCTAGACTGCAGCGATAAGCAAGATTGATGGAGGCGGTTCCGTCAGCTCCGCTTGAAGGCGAGCCGGCGGTAACGGCGTTTGTCGGGAAATATAACGATAAAAAGGAAAAATTGAGGAGCAAAAAAGAGAGAAGCAGAAATAAAAGCAAAAAACGTTTAACAGCCGTGTTTTTTGTCACGTATCATACCTCCCTCAAAATTAGACCCTTGCGTCTGCACTGCAAAAGGTCCTAATCCATTATAATTAGTTTTTGCGCGGTGTCAATAGCCGAGTATTCGGGGAAAATGCGGTCTGACGAGTCAAATGCAGGCACGGGGGGAGACTATTGCTCTATCCGGATAGGAAAAGACACGAGCGGAAAACGATTTTTTATGTAAATTTGATTATTATGATTTACTAATTAAAGAAAAAGGTATAAAATACTAAAATACAAGATATCGATTGCATGCAAGGCGTTTTTAGCATATGCTGAAGAAATTTATTCAGATATTCTGTAATCAAGGCAACAAATCAGGTTCAGTTTTCGTCATACAGATTAAACCGTAAGTTCACTTTTATGAGAAAGAGGGTAAATGCGAATGAGAAAAAGAGTCATGACCTCGATAATGGCTATAGTTTTGGCTATATCGTTAACTGTTCCGGCTTTTGCGACAACCTATACAGATTTAACGAATCATTGGGCAAAAACATATATGGAAGCTCTTGCGAGCGCTGGGTATATGAACGGTTATACGGACGGCACAATGAAGCCGGATAGAAATATGACCACCTGCGAAACGCTGACCCTGCTTTCAAGGCTTTATACTCTTGACACTCTGCAGTCGAAGATGATTGCGGATGATTATGAAACAATTGCAAAAGCAAATATGCCGACCTCGGTTTCATGGGCCTATGGGTACATAGAGGTCTGCCTTGCCGCAGGTATCATTACCGAAAGCGAGCTGAAGAGCATTGATCTTACCGCCAATATAAAGAAGGAGCAGCTGGCGGTATTCCTTGTTAGAGCGGTTCAGCTGACTTCGGCGGCTGAGAACCTTAAGGACTCCACGCTCACATTTGCTGATGCGAGCACGATTTCCGAAGACTGTGTTGGGTCAGTTGCAGAGCTTTTGACACTCGGGATTGTAAAGGGCGACACAGCCAACAATTTCTCTCCGAAAACAAACGTGACGCGCGCGGTAGTCGCAACAATGGTGGCGCGCACGCTCGATTATCTTGAAACAAAGGGTACCGCGCTCAGTATAGCGGCCTATGCCGGACTTGCTCAGCAGAATGGTGTTATTGCGAGCGTCAGCGGCAGTACAATATATCTCCGCGCTGTTGACGGTCTCACGAGAGCATACACGGTGGCTTCCGGCGCCAAGGTTACGGTTAACGGCGTTGCAAAAACTCTTGGTGTCGTCACCGCGAACAGTTATGCTCTTGTCACAACACAGAACGGCGTTATAACAAACCTTGCGATTACAAGCTCAACTAGCGCTGTATGGGTTCAGGGCATCTTAAACTCTGTTTCGACGGCGACTTCCTACGGAATGATTTATTTAACACAGTACGGCACAACACAGTCGGCGAGCTATAGTGTTTCCAGCACAGCGACGATTACGAGAAACGGAGCAACAGCGGTGTTCTCTGCGCTCACAAGTACCGACTTTGTAACAGTCAAGGTCGAAAACAGCATCGTTACGGAGATATATGCCGCAACAGGAGACGTTTCGATTGCGGGAACCGTCACATCGATTAACTACGGTACGACGGTGAGTTACACGGTTACGGACATTAACGGAACGATATACTGCTTTTCAAGCGCAATAGCGAGCTTGCCCACAATTACGAGAGGTACTAGCACCATTACATTCGACAGACTTAATATCGGCAGCAAGGTTACGGTTACAATAGATAACTGTGTTGTTACGATTATTAAAATTGAGGGCACGGCGACAACTGCGGCAGGGGAGCTCACCAAAATCACTTCGTCGTCTTCGGGCACTGTCTGGACGATAAAAGGCAGCACGGGAGCAGAGACAACATATACGCTTGACGATGACGCGGCGGTTTACAGCGGAACGACAGAAATCGCGCTGTCGGACGTCAAAATCGGGGACTCCGTGACCTTGGAGGTTTACGATAGTGTCATAACCGCGGTACACGTACAAAGCATAGTATCGTCATCAACCAAAATTACCGGAAAGGTGCTCAGCATCGATACAAGTAAATATCAGCTGCTGATACTTACTACAGAGGAAAAACTCGTATATATTAGCCTTTCGTCCACCGCTACGATAATTAACGCAAAAACAGGCCAATCCATTTACTATACAAATATACCCGTGGACTCCGGGCTCGTTGCTTACGGCTCATATACCGATACGAGGACATTTGCGGCAAAGTCGATAATAATCGAATAGTTCAAACAGAAACCGCCCGGGTGCTGAAAAGTACCGGGCGGTTTTGCTATGCGGTTTTTTGTTTAGAATTCCTCGTAAACGTCGGGGTTCTGGTTTTTTGTCATACCGTCCGCTCTCGTAAGCGCGTTTATTGCGCTCATTTCGGCGTCGGTCAGCGCAAAATCAAAGATTTCAAAATTCTCGCGCAGATGTTCTATAGAAGAAGCCTTCGGGATTGGCAGCGCGCCGAGCTGCGTATGCCAGCGCAGTATAACCTGCGAAACGCTCTTGCCGTGAGCCCTGGCGACCTCGATTATCGCAGGCTCCGAAAGAACGCTGTTCGCGCGCCCGAGAGGGCTCCACGACTCCGTAACGATGCCGCGCTCCGCATCGAATGCGCGCTGCTTCTGCTGATTGAAATAGGGATGCAGCTCAACCTGGTTCACGCTCGGCAGAACGCCGGTTTCCTTTTCGACACGCTCAAGATGATGCGGCAGAAAGTTGCAAACGCCGATGGAACGGATAAGCCCGCGCTTCTGCGCCTCGATCATCGCCTGCCACGCTTCAATATATCGGTCGGTTATCGGGTTCGGCCAATGGATGAGGTAAAGGTCGTAATAATCAAGCCCCGCCCTGAACAGCGATTCCTCGACCGTATAAAGCGCCTCGGCGTAGCGGTGGTGACGCCCGGGCAGCTTGGATGTGACGATAAGCTCGCTTCTCGGCACGGAGCATTCCCGTACCGCGGCGCCGACCGCGCCCTCGTTTTCGTAGTTGAACGCGGAGTCGATGAGACGGTAACCGATGTCCACGGCGTTTTTAATGACTTCCGCGCCTGCTCTGCCGTTGAGCTTATAGGTTCCAAGCCCGATTGCGGGCAGCCTCAGCCCGTCGCGCAGGACATGTTCGGGAATTTGGTTTTTCATGCAAAAACCTCCTTTTGTATCTGTGGTTCAATACCAAAAGTATAATCCCCGGCGCGTGTTTTTTCAAGCCATGCGTTAAGTGTCCATTTGAGATGATTTTTTGTCGGATTATTGAGAAATATGGAAAATATTGCTTGTGGAACAGGGGATTTGGTGATAGTCTGAAAAAAGAATATATGTTGCTTCGCACAGCGCCGTCCCGATATATGGAATTGGCAGATTGCAACGCAAAACCCTACGCCCTGCCAATAACGGTAGGGCGCAGTCTGTTAAGTTATTCTTGGAAAGCATTACAAAGCCTGTTTAATACCAAATGCAAGCAATAGTGAGAGTCAAAATATTTTATAAGGAGTGATAGCAGATGGACAAGCCAATAGTCTTCATGATTATGCCCTTTGAAGAAGGATTTTTTGAAGTCTACGAAATGCTCAAAATGGAATTCGCAAAAGAATACAATTTTAGTAATGCAGGTGAAGAAGGGAATCAGCAAAACATTCTAAAAGATATAATACAACCAATTTATCGAGCAGATATTGTAATTGCAGATTTGACAGGTCTTAATGCGAATGTAATGTATGAGCTTGGCGTGGCGCACACCTTTAATAAAAAAACAATAGTGATTACGCAGGATGATCTATCGGCATTGCCGTTTGATTTGAAACAGTATCGCGCTAAAGACTATACAACTCATTTCAAAAAATTCGACGAATTAGTCGAATATTTGAAATCCAATATGGACGGTGCAATAAGTGGCAGTGTGTCTTATAGCAATCCGGTTAAAGATTATTTGGTTTTAGGAAAAATAGAGGTCAAAGACTGGTTTTCGGAGAAACCTTCTGTTGTTATCGAAGAAGAAACAGACAAAGGTTTTTTGGATTTTCTTGATGATATTGAAAGAAGTGCAGTAGTCCTCGCCGCTGATATTCAAACAATGACTGAGGAAATGGGCGAAATGTCAGCTGGAATATCAAAAAGCTCTTTCGAAATACAGAGAGTTAATGAAAGCGGCGGTAGTGGAACAACCGCTTTTGTAAGAAAGGAAGCAAAGAAAGCGGCTAAATTCGTTGAAGATTTTAGCGCAAAGTTACGAGGGCATAACAAAACAATCTCTTCTCTGTGGGATGAAATTGAAAAAAACACACTTGGGTTGCTAGAAAATAAATTTGCATCTAAGGATGAAAACAGGGAGCAATTAGTTGCATATTTAAAATCGCTCCGAAAAATGCGAGACGCCTCTATGGACAGCAACGAATCTGTGGGTGGATTAAAAACTGCTATGGAAAACAGTATTGGAATTGAACGATCAATGACTCAGGCAATTAGATTTATAATTGAGGATTTGTCCACTTATCTCACTATCACAGAGCGAATGAGCGCATCTATAAATAGAATTCTTGAGAAAAGCAGATTTGCTGTCGGTCCTATTGATAATGATATCGTGGATATAGAAACAAACTAGACATTATGTTCAAACATGCCATTAAGGAAAAGGCCGCGTAATGCGGCCTTTTCCTATTTATCACCTGCACAACACCACAAATCAAGTCCTATTCCCGTTGCGCCTTACATAGGATGTACCAAACGGATTTTCGGGAGGGCGCCCTATGAATTACAGAACGTACATAACAAAAAAATGGCTCACAAAGCACAAGAAAGAGACTGCCGCGATACTCTGTCTCTGCTTCATTTTCGGTCTGCCGTGGATGATAAACAGCTCCGCGATAGTTGGCGCGAGCGCGTCGGTGCGCGAGCTTCCGATATACTGCGTCGACCGCGATAACAAGTGCGTGAGCCTCACTTTTGACGCGGCTTGGGGCAATGAGGACACGCAGGCGCTCATCGACATTCTCGCAAAATACAATGTCAAGGCGACGTTTTTCGTAGTCGGGGCATGGGTAGACAAATATCCCGAGTCCGTTAAGGCGCTGTCCGACGCGGGGCATGAGGTGATGAGCCACTCCGACGACCACGCGCATTTTTCAAAGCTGAGCGAGAGCGAGATAATCGATAACCTAAACAGATGCAACGATAAGATAACGAAAGTGACCGGAGTTACGCCGAAGCTGTTCCGCTGCCCATACGGCGAATATGACGACCATGTGATAATCGCGGTCAATTCTATCGGGATGACGGCAATTCAATGGAATGTCGACAGCCTCGACTGGAAGGGAATCTCCGCTTCTGAAATTACTCAGAGAGTGCTGACCAAGGTCGTGCCCGGGTCGATAGTCCTTTTTCACAACGCAGCGGACAACACGCCCGAAGCGCTCCCCGCGGTCATTGAGGGGCTGCTTGCGGACGGCTACTCCATTGTTCCCGTTTCGGAGCTTTTGCTCAAGGACGATTACAAGATTGACCACACGGGAATGCAGTATAAGCTGAAATGAGTATTAGGTTACTCGAAAGGGGCCGATGAAAAATCATCGGCCCCTTTAACTATATCCTTCCGTAAAGCTCTGTTATGTGCCGAAGCCATTCGGAATGCTCTTTCAGCTCGAGCCCTGGCTTCATACGCCACTTCCAGTTGCCGCCGAGAGTTGACGGCGTATTCATCCTGGCGGAGCCGTCAAGCCCCAGAATGTCCTGCATCGGTACAATCACGAGCTCCGCAACGCTGCCCCAAAGCGCGCTTATCATGGCTCTAGAAACGCTTTCGCCCTCGCGTATGCGCAGGTAGTCCCGCGCCTTTCGCACTTCGGCGTCCGCTGCCGTTTCAAACCAGCCGACGGTCGTGTTGTTGTCGTGAGTGCCGGTATAGGCAACGCAGTTTCGGGTGTAATTGTGCGGAAGATAGTCGCTGTCCTCACCCTCGAAGGCAAAATGCAGGACCTTCATGCCTGGAAAGCCGCTCTTGCGAAGCAGCTCCCGGACGGATGTGCTGAGAAAGCCGAGATCCTCAGCGATGATTTGCTTTTCGCCCAGCGCGCGACTGATTTCATCGAACAGCTCCATGCCCGGCCCCTCGTGCCACACGCCGTTTTTAGCGTCCTTCGCGCCGAAAGGAATGGCATAATAGGCGTCAAAGCCTCTGAAATGATCGATGCGCAGAACGTCGAATAGCTCGAACTGGCGCTTTATTCGGCTTATCCACCACGAGAAGCCGCCTTTTCGGTGCTCGTCCCAGTTGTAAAGCGGGTTGCCCCAAAGCTGACCGCAGGACGTGAAGCCGTCGGGCGGACAGCCCGCAACCTCGACGGGCATAAGCTCTGAGTCCAGCATGAAAAGGCGCGGCCGCGCCCAGACGTCGGCAGAGTCAGGCGCTGCATATATCGGCAGGTCGCCGATAATTGAAATACCTTTTTTGTGAGCGTAGCTTTTGACAAGCTCCCACTGGCGAAAAAAGAGATACTGAACTGCCTTATAAAAATCAATTTCGCTTTTCAGCTTTAGCATTGCCTCTTTCAGCATGGCGTCCTCGCGGAGACGCAGAGGGGCTTCCCATTGCGTCCATGACGCGCCGCCGTGACTTTCCTTGAGAGCCATGAAAAGGGCATAATCGTCGAGCCAGAACGCAGAGCGGCGGCAAAAATCGTCATAATTCGCAGGACAAGAAGAAAAAAGTCGGGTGCAGGCCTTGCGCAGAACCTTGAAGCGGTTTTCGCTCAGCAGCCCGTAATCCGCGCGCTCGGGGTCGCAGCCCCAGTTCAATTCGCTGTAATCGGATTTTTCCAGAAGTCCCCAATCACAAAGGAGGTCGAGGTCGATGAAATAGGGGCTACCTGCGTAGGACGAATACGACTGGTACGGCGAATCACCGTAGCCGGTAGGGGACACAGGCAAAACCTGCCAGAAGCTCTGTCCGCCCTCCGACAGAAAGTCTATGAACTTAAACGCTTCCGCTCCGAGTGTGCCTATTCCCCAGAGCGACGGAAGCGAACTTATATGCATCAGAACTCCGCTTTTTCTCATTATGCTTACCTCAAAATCGATGCGCGACTGTAATCATCAATAAATATAAATGAATTATAGTTGATGTTTGCAGCTGGCGCAATACAAAAGAAGAAAAGCGCGAAAGAAAACGGCGTGCGGTTCCGAATTTGATATAAAAAAGTATATTCGGGCAAGATACTAACGGATTATCAAAGGAAGTCGCGGGAGGCTGTTATGGAATCAAAACGCATCGGCAAACAGACGGTCAGACTCACTAATTCGCCGTGCATCGCATATTTTGCCGCTGTCGGCGGAAAACTCGAGAGCGAAGGGCCTCTTGCGGGGAGCTTCGACTATCTCAGCGAGGACTCGTATTTCGGAGTGAAAAGCTGGGAGAGCGCCGAGAGCACAATGCTGAAAAAGTGCTTCGATCTGGTTATAAGGAAAGCCGGAATATCTGCCGAAGCTCTGGATTACATTTTTGCGGGCGACCTATTGAATCAGTGCGTCGGGTCGGAATACGCCGTTAAGGACAGCGGTGTTCCGCTGTTCGGACTATACGGCGCCTGCTCGACAATGGCCGAATCCCTTGCGCTTGCGTCCATGACAGTCGACGGCGGATTCGCAAACGCTATCTGCGCCATGACAAGCTCACATTTCTGTTCAGCGGAGCGGCAGTTTCGGCTTCCGCTGACCTACGGTGGACAGCGTACGCCGACCGCTCAATGGACGGCGACGGCTGCGGGCGCGCTGATTATCAATAACGACAACACGGGACCGTTTGTCACGCACATTACAGCGGGGAGAATCGTTGATGCGGGCATCTGCGACGCGGCAAATATGGGAAGCGCTATGGCT
>Ga0209639_1000716_pt1 | contig 41626 bp, 28 predicted proteins | sample EPASupsiteHSE605_FD_187268 | JGI IMG/M metagenome (GOLD analysis project Ga0209639, IMG submission 187268) | Bioremediated contaminated groundwater from EPA Superfund site, New Mexico - Sample HSE6-05 (SPAdes) (version 2) | ecosystem: Environmental > Aquatic > Deep subsurface > Groundwater >... | reverse complement strand
CTCAGATGAATCATCATTAAGAAGTTGACAAAGAGAATCACAATGAAGACAATTGCAAATATCATAAACATCACCTGCTTTTTCAACACTTGGATAACTGATTCGATTATGAATCAGATCTAGAAATACTTCAAATGATTCTCTAGAATATGATGAATCAAAGTTAAAAACCATTCCACAACTATTCTTGTAGAATTCCCGAAAAACTCCACTATGAAACAACAAACATCCAATATTCACTTCATACTTATCTCCATTATAAACAACAATTCCATCTTTCTCTTGACAACAAAGACGAAAACGAAAACTATCAACAATTCCAAAATGTGATTCCCATTCTCTCAACAGATTTATTACCCCAATCTGATCATTTCTATCACTAGGAATACATCCTGACACAAGAAAATCAACAAAATGACAAAAAACATCAAAATCACAAGAATCACTCAAAACAATCCGATCTTTTGTCGTATATTCATCCCTAAATCTCTTTAAGCACGACAAAACACCTTTTTCCACATGCTTTGTTTTATCCTGACACTGAAACACAACTTCAGGCATCAACAAAAAAATGCCAACCCCACTTTTCCCCCTTTTCGCATTGAGACATTGTCAAATCGACATTATTAACAATTATCAAATGAATTCACAGTGAATAGTCGCCATCAGACTGATTCCGATTGTCATCACCAATGGTACAGTTGTTAAACATGAATATATTCTGAAAGCTTTTATGCAAAAAACGTATTGTCCTCGTTTGTGTTAATTATATTTTATTGCTACAGAAAAGTTTACATTTAATTTTATTCTGATAATTACAGTGTTAATCTTCTAAATAAGCGTCCTCTGTTACTCTAGACATAGTTGATGAAACGCTTTCAATAAAATTATCATTAAACTCTTTTCTCCTTATCATAATATGGGCCGCACCAACTCCAGCAATTGGTCTGTTCAATAATTTTGAAATTGATAATGGGTCATTCTCCTCTTCCACAGTATCGATGTTGCATAGATTGGTATCGTAATATGGTTCATTTAACACAACCTCACAAACTTGTGAAGTTCTGGTTGTAACACCAACAGCCCCAAGAATAAAGCAAATCTGATATAACTTACATAGCGTTGTTTTGTATCTAGTGGTTTGCCTAGAGAAAAACTGGGCAATAAAGCGCAGATCGAGATGATTTGTTTTTAATGCAAAAAATAATGTGATAAAAGAAATGGTTAAATTTGATATTCCAATGCAGTTATTGACCGGAAACATATTTCCAAGCGAAATGGACGAATCTTCTACGTTTCTGACCTCTTTCAGTTTTTCAATTGTCTCAATAATCTTATTTTTCCCATACCATATGATCTGATCAAGACAAGATTTCTGACAACATCCAACTGACATTAAAACATTAATAATATCATAGAGCCGGCGGCGTTTAATTCCAAATCTTTGAGAAAGAATAGAAATGGCATGAGAAAGAGTATTATTACTTTCTAAATAACTAACTAGGTGTTGAATAGATGATTTGAGGTTGTCATTCGTTTTTAACTTAGGTATCGAGTAAGAAACACTATAATCATTCATATGTTTATTGTTAATAATCTTTTCAATTTGTAATAATCAAATAAAGAAAATAATTCGAACAAAACCCGATTATTTGAGAGAGCCGGGATTTGATTCTCCCACATGTTTTGAATTTCTATGGGGATATTGGCACTATTGAATAATTCTTGTTATTTATTGAAAGATACAGTATTGATAGTGGGTCGGCTCTTGAGGAGCTTAGATTCATTACCTAAAGGACTCAAAGGTATTTCCCTAGTCCTTAAAATAATGGAATTTATGTTGGATGAAGATCCGACACAGGACGGACTTGTGCGTCTGATCAATGTTCTATTATCGTTCAATATCAGGAATCCGGCATTAGTTAATCTACCTGATGCCAAGCGAGGGGATACGAAATTACTACCTGGAGACAGAGGTGGCTCATTAGGTTCACCAATTGTCACTCTTTTTGGCGAAATTGATGATGTCTTAAGTTTGCGATTTTCGGGCTTTTTCTGAAGCAATTCTCTCACAAATTCATTTGCCTCAGGTGGGAGGGAATGAGGCAAAGAAATATCTTGGGAATTGATCTGATTGAGCATTGTAAAAACATTTTTGGTGTTCCATGGAAGCGATTTGGTTAACATAAACACCAAAATAACACCAAGCGTCCAATAATCAGACAAATGAGATGGAGGAGCGCTCATGTTGAAAAATTCTGGGGCCAAGAAGGCAATGTCAAATGGATTTGGTGAATGAACCATTTTATCAATTTCTTGCTGCGGCGAACAAATATCGGTTATTCTCACGTAGCTGTTATTGATGATAAAAATATTGCTTGGCTTTAAATAGTTAGGAGAAATATGATGTGAATGGAGATTATCGATACAATATGCAATATTTTTCCATAAAGATATAACAATACTACTATCAATCTCTATATTATCTGCTATTGACTCCGCAAGACTCGAACAATCAATGTATTCTCTCAAAATCAAAATGTACTCTCCTGTATCAACAACTTGGGAGTATTGAACTAAATATGGATTCTTAATCAAACTAATATGATCTAACCTCTCTTTAAATGATTGGATTTTATCCATTGAGCCTATTGTCTCTTTTCGATATGACTTGCAAATAAAGGGCTGCCCACTTTCTTGATGTTGAAACAAAGCGGTTTTACAGAGACTGCCAGATGGCAACTCTTTCTGGAAAATGTAGGGCGCCTTGAGCGGGAAATTTGTGATCTGCATTTCAATAATAAACTTTGTGGAATAAACAAATCAATATTTTATCAGAATATTGATAACAAAATGGACTTTATCTAGTTTACATATTGGTTTTTTATCGTTTGTAAAACTTGTGATCGTCTAAAGATATTATGAATATTGCATTGAGGCATTTCAGTATTGCCCAGGTTACATCAAGTTCTCCAATTTTTTCAGTTAGTTCGAGATTGAGTGTTTTTGGGACCAGGATGTCTAAATTCAGTTGTTTGTTTGTTTTTTCTTCTGGTCTTAGTAGTTTGAACGTTTTTAAGTCGTCTTTTGATCATTCATTGAATCGTGTTTTTGTTATTGATGGTGATTATAGTCATATCTATTATTCTAGGCAGTTTTTTGGAGGAAACGTGAATTTGGGGAGTGTCAAATTTCATTATTGTTTTTCAGCGTCATCTGGTGCATCTTTTTATGTTTCATCTGGGGTAACATTGAAGGTTTCTGATTGTTATTTTATGAGCTGCAAATCTAGCACAGGTTATTCATGTTATGATGTGAGTTTGAGTTCTCATGAATTAGTTAGAACATGTTTCTTCAAGTGTGGCAATGATCAGATTAGTTCAATTGTTACCAATTCCAATCAGAATAATAAGATTTGGCTTTCTTCTTTTTCCAGAAATTCTGGAACTGCTTCATATTTAAGAACTGGATTGTGTTATTACCATAATTTGAATTTTTCTAAAAATAATGGAGGAATTGGTCATGCAGGGAACCATCCAGCAATATATGATATGAAATATTGTTTTGTTTATAATCTAACATGTTATTCTGTCATGGATCCTTCATGTGCCCCGACAACATCTTCAAATATTGAATCATGCAATTTTGTTCGAGTAGTATCAACATATATCATATTATATTGGGGATACTCGATAAATGCCAAAAAATGTGTATTTATAGAATGTACAGGATCAACAGCAACAAGAAACGCTAATGATGGGACAAATGTTATTATCAACCTTATTGAATGCTTCTCAGATAAAACACTATCATCAACAGGAAAGAAGACTAATTGCATTGAAAACATGATTGGTGTAACTACTATCCCAATGGAAAATCCTAACACATGCGATTTTAACGATAACACACATGATTTAAACTCATACAAAGGGATTATCAATATTCGGATGCTCCTCCCTTTGTTTTTTAATGAATAAAAATCTCCCAAGATTATATAATGTGGAATTTCATTGACAGCGACATGCAGAAATGAAACGAATTCGGAAACTGAAAGTAAGGGGAAAAATTATTCAAGATTTATTGATGAAATCCGAAGTTATTTTTTTTTATCATTCGAAGAAGAAGCTCAACAAAAAGGAAAAAACAGAATCACAAAATATCATTTTTCAAAAGTATTAAACTTGTTGATCTACCGTTACTACATTCATTCATATAACAAATAGTTTTTCATTTTCGCGATTTAGGAAACCAGTATCATTGATTCTTGAACAATTGTTCAACATGTTTATGAATGGTCTTAAATATGTTTTATCAGAATATTGATAACTAAATGGACTTTATCTAGTTTACATATTGGTTTTTTATCGTTTGTAAAACTTGTGATCGTCTAAAGATAATATGAATATTGCATTGAGGCATTTCAGTATTGCCCAGGTTACATCAAGTTCTCCAATTTTTTCAGTTAGTTCGAGATTGAGTGTTTTTTGGACCAGGATGTCTAAATTCAGTTGTTTGTTTGTTTTTTCTTCTGGTTTTAGTAGTTTGAAAGTTTTTAAGTCATCTTTTGATCATTCATTGAATCGTGTTTTTGTTATTGATGGTGATTATAGTCACATCTATTATTCTAGGCAGTTTTTTGGAGGAAACGTGAGTTTGGAAAGCATCAAGTTTCGTAATTGTTTTTCAGAATTGTCTGGTGCATCTTTTTATGTTTCATCTGGGGTAACATTGAAGGTTTCTGATTGTTATTTTATGAGCTGCAAATCTAGTGCAGGATATTCATGTTATGATGTGAGTTTGAGTTCTCATGAATTAGTTAGAACATGTTTTTTCAAGTGTGGTAATGCTCAGATTAAAGCGCATGTTACCAATTCCAATCAAAATAATAAGATTTGGCTTTCTTCTTTCTCGCAAAGTGTTGGATCAGCTGCATATCTTATAACTGGATTGTGTTACTATAATAGTCTTAATGTTTCAAATAATTATGGAGGAATTGGACATGCCGGTGACCATCCTGCAGTTTATGAAATGATTCATTGCTGTTTTAGTGATATTTCATCGAACTTTGTTGTGTCTCCATCATGTGCTCAATCTAAAACAGCCAGCATAGAATCATGCAATTTTGTACTGATCAGATCACCTTTTATCATATACCATTGGGGTTATAGTTTATATGCTAAAAAATGTATTTTCATTATGTGTGAAGGAAGCGCAGCAGCCAGAAACCCCAATGATTCATCAGGAACCATTATTGATCTAATTGAATGCTACTCAGATAGATCATTAACATCCACAGGAAGAATGACAAATTGTGTTGAATATCTGTCCAATATCACAGAAATCCCTATAACAAACGTCAACACATGCGATTTTCCAGAGTATACACAACATCTACTCCTTGAGAAGGGCATTCTAAGCAAAAAGGTGGTACTCTTTTATAGCCTTCTCAATGCACAATAAATAAAAAGAAAAATTTTTGCTAATTATTTATACAATAATTAGATTGATGAAGGAATATTTCCTTCTGATTTAGAATTTGATATGTTGGAACTTTCTAGTTTTGAATTTAAAACCAACCCTAATGCATAAACAAAACTAATTATTACAACAATAATTGAAAGAGAAATAAACACTAATCTAAATGAATTTGCACTTTGGTTATTGTTCATTGGAGATTCCTCAGGAGAGTTCATTGGAGATTCCTCAAGAGAGTTCATTGGAGTTTCTTCAGGAGAATTAATTGGAGATTCTTCAGGAGAATTAATTGGAGATTCCTCAAGAGAGTTCATTGGAGATTCTTCAGGAGAATTAATTGGAGATTCCTCAAGAGAGTTCATTGGAGTTTTTTCAGGAGAATTAATTGGAGATTCCTCAAGAGAGTTCATTGGAGATTCCTCAAGAGAATTAATTGGAGATTCCTCAGGAGAATTAATTGGAGATTCCTCAGGAGAGTTCATTGGAGATTCCTCAGGAGAATTAATTGGAGATTCCTCAGGAGAGTTCATTGGAGTTTCTTCAGGAGTATTAATTGGAGATTCCTCAGGAGTGTTCAATGGAGTCTCTTTAGGAGTGTTCAATGGAGTATCATTTAGAGTGTTCATTGGAGTATCCCCAGGAGTATTAATTGGAGATTCTTCAGGAGTGTTCATTGGAGTTTCTTCAGGAGTATTAATAGGAGATTCATTTAGAGTGTTCATTGGAGTTTCTTCAGGAGTATTAATTGGAGATTCATTTAGAGTGTTCATTGGAGTATCCCCAGGAGTATTAATTGGAGATTCTTCAGGAGTGTTCATTGGAGTTTCTTCAGGAGTGTTCATTGGAGACTCTCCAGGAGAATTAATTGGAGATTCTTCAGGAGTAATCTTTGGTGTTGGAGATTGATCTGGGGTTCTCTGTGGAAGAGGTATATCGGCATTACAATGATGAGAATTGAAGAATTGTAATTGATATGTGATTCTATTGATGAATGAATTATTATTTGTTGTTGAAACTGCTGTTGAAATAGAGAATGATCCAGAGTGATCAATGAAAGAATGAGACACTTCAAGAGAACCTCCTATAGCACAGAATAGACAGTCATGATTATTATGGAAAATGCAATATATCATCAATCTTGATCCTGCTCCATTGACACGTACAACTCCATAATCAGATGGACTGTTGTTATGAACAATGTTTACATAAGACATTGATATTGTTCCTGAGGTAGAATATATGCTTATGCAAATTTCAACAGATGCTTTATTGTTTGAGTAAGTGCAGTGTGAGCTTGTGAATGAAGATGGAGAAGAGATACTAATCCCAGAATATGAAAATACATTGTTCATTGAACTGTTTGTGTTGTCAACTCTCTGATCACCTGTGTATAAGTAAATAGAATAATATCCAGATGCAGTATGAGAGCAATTTGATACTGATAGATACACCACTTGATTTACCTGAGAAGCTTTAAGATAAGAAAAATGATAATTCGGAGCCTTGCAACTATTAGCACATATCATTCTGAGACTAGAATTAGTAGAAGTGAAGTGTATTGCTCCTCCATTCTGAGAACAAATACAGTTATAGAACATTGAGTAATCGATGTTCATTGAGTAATAACTACCATAAGCATATATTACACCACCATCTCCAGAGTAAGATAAATATCTTGAGAAGAAACAATTAGAAATACTGATATTTATATAAGCATAAGACCTTCCTTGACCTATACTTTCATTTTCACACCCCAAACCAATACCCCAAATAATGTCATTATCATTCAACCACAATGACAATAGAGGTGCAATCAGGGAATTTTTGGGATATATAAACAATTTGGCTACTTGTCGTAATTGTGATATGGGTTGTCTTCCCTCATATAGTTTTTCAAAATGACAGTGAATAAGAAATAATAATAATGCGATAATAATGCTCGAAATAGTAAAAAACTTGTTAGTATTTGTCTTTTGCTTGGTTATTTTGTTAATATATTTAGTATTTTCGAGTTCTTTTTTCGAGAATAATTGGGAAAAAACCGAGAAAAACGTAATTTTTCTTGCATTCTGGAAAAAACGAGTGATTTGGATTCCATTTAACCCAGAATAGAGTATTTTCATAATGTATCCTAATAAATTTTGATATTCAGATATGGTGATAAACAAAATGAAGAGGGAACAGATCGCATTTCCGAAACATATATATGGTATAGAGTTTTCAAATATCGTCATAATTATAAGTACCATGAAATAAAACGTAGAATAATAAGAATGCCTTTTGGTTTTTTCGGATTCGTATTTATAGGAGTACAATATTCTTAAGGAATTGTTACTAAAATTGTGCTTTTTTATTGTCCAAAATGCCAATCCTGATGATAACATAACAGAAATCAAATATTGTGGTGGTTTATGTACGTTTTATTAATTTCACAAACATTTTTTATCAAATATTTGTGGCTTTTGTTCTGAATTTATATTAATTTGATTGATTTATTGGATAAATAACATTCAGTTTAAGTGGATGTAAACTTCTCCTTTAAAGTAAAGTACACCTATTAAAAAAATGATGATTCAGAGAGTAAGTTCTCAACTATTTCATTAGAAGTTCAGAAACAATGAACTTAAAATCAGGAAAATTGATAAGAACATTTTTCAGCTAAGAAAAGAACACCAAAATTTAATAGAAGCTTTCCTATTTGGAAAATAATCATGAAGAGGATCTTGTAGTTTTCAAATTGTATTCACATGTTCTTGTATTGCATTCGTTCATATTTTTCTTGCTTTTGGTTCTATCATGTAAGGAAACCCTTCTGTGAAGGTAGACTTATTTGTAGTAAATGTTTTGTGTTTTCGAGAAATTGTCTACTATTAAAATACTTGGGAGTAGAATCCTAGTAGTTGTTAGAGTATGTTTTTACACATTCTGAGTGGTGGTGTTATATATGCTTCTGGTGGTTCTTGCTCAATGAATATTAATTACTCAATATTCTATTACTGTTTAGCTAATCAAGGAGGATCAATATACTTCTACTCTCCTAATTCATGTCTCAGAAAGATATGTGCTAATAGTTGCAATGCTTCTTATGAACATTTTCCTCCATAATTTTTTCATTGAAGGAATTGATAAATTTATTGATCGATCTGATTTGTGTCACCTTTTCCCCTTACCACACCTTCTACTATTACATCAATAAAAGTGTCACTGACGTTAATGAGTGAGAATCCTGAAGTTGATACCCAGAAAGGAATAGAATTTGATGTCGATAGTAAAGAAGAAAAAATGGAAGGATCTGATCACGATGATAATGAAATCGAAGAAGATATAAGTTTTTCGTTAGGGTTGTCTGATGAGGAAGAAGATATTCAGGAGGAGACAAAAGGAGTGAATTTAGATGATAAGAAAGGAGAGATAAAAAACAATAATAAAATTGAAGAACAACAAAAAGAGGAACCTAAAGTCGAAGTGATTCCTGTAATTCCGGAAATTCCACTTGCAAACCCAGTTCCCAGCATTCAGTCTGAAAAAATTGGCGTGATTTTACCAGAGCCTAGTATTATAGGAGAAATAACAATACCTAAGGCAGAATTCAAATACTCTGAGGATATTAGTGTTACTGGCGACGAATATGATGCGGATACAGTGTCGAAGGATAAAATTATCGAGACTAAGGTTATTACTGAAAAGCGCCGTCAAATTATTGAGGAGCCTGTAATTGTTATTGAAGAAATTCCAGAACCACAAGAAGAAATTCAGCAAATTGAAGAGATCATTATATTTGATGAGGGTGTGGAAATACCCACCACAGATGATCAATCAGATGATACTCATCTCAAATTGTATCAAGTCAAGATTGTTACAGTATTATCCAATAACAATCTTAATGAGGTAGTCATCGAGTTAACATTATTATATGACTTGTTTTTCATGATGTATGTCTCTATTAATAGTGAGCAATATGCAAGTTTACAAGAGGAATATGACCTCAGCATTACATTTAAAGAGTTTCCAGAGAATTTAGTGACTCTATTTTCTAGCAAACCTCAAGATTCATCAATATCTATTGAATTCGATAATGATAGCATCATACATTTTAATGAACGTCTGAACCTTAGATCTCTTGAATTATTCCAGCTTCAGTTTTCTGAACCAAACCCGGATTATAAAAACAAGTCAATACAGATGCGTTTTTCCCAAATGAAACAGACAAGGAATATTTTGCAAGAACAATATTTATCATTTATTGATGAGATGAATAAGAAAAATCCTCTGATGATGGAAAGGATGATTCCATATATGACCAGCGATGTCCAAAGGCAGATAAAAGCAACAACTCCTTCAGCCAAAAAATCGACAAAGAGTATCCGATTTTAATTTGAAATAAAACTAACCCGACAACTTAAAGAATTAATTTCCGGATGATAATATTTAATAAATTAAAGAAATGTTCTTTGGACCGCATTTGTGCCTTTTTCAATGATTGGGGAAACAATTTCCTTCTTCAAAAAGGTCATTGCCCTTGATCTCCTTTGAACATTATCATTATTCATCAAAGGAGAGTCTGGTACCCCTCTTGTTCGAATTTGTAAGCCAGCGACAGGTGATAACCTTGGCATGGGGGGCACACTATGCCCAGGAGAAGAAAGAACATTTTTATGTCCTCGAGTACAACCAAGTGCTCTCGAAGACAGTGGTGAAAGGTTTGGAAGAGCACTTGTGGAGCTAATCTCATTTAATCTTGAAGCATTGCTGGCTCTATGTGTTCTCATTCGTGAGAATGCTTCATTGATATCAATACCAAGTTTCTCCTTCTTTAGAATCTTATAGGATGCTGTTTCACAAGTCAGTTCGCTTTTAAGAAGAGAAGGTATTAGGTTCTCTGTATTGACGCCAAGTGTATCAAGTTCTTCTACAATATCTTTGTCAATAAACTTTATATGAACAACCCTAAACTGATCCAAGGATCCAACATTCGCAATGCTTGAAAAAACCCAGGGATGTTCTTTTATCTTGTCCAAAGTAATCCTGGTTTCAGGGTTCTTATTTAAAAGTCTCTTCAATAAATCTAATAACGAAGGAGATATGTTGTTTGGATATTCTGGCTCGCAGTTAATTACCTTCTTAAGTTGCTCATTCATATTCTGATCGTCAAATGGAAGGAAACCGGCAATCATTGCGAAAAGGATGACACCAATACTCCAAATATCGACAGAGTTAGTGTATGGATTTCCTTTAACAAGCTCTGGAGCAGCATATGCAGGTGATCCACATATTGTGCTCATAAAAGGGGCAGAAGGGTCATAGTTCTTAGACAAACCAAAATCTATAAGCCTAATATTGCCATATCTGTCAAGAAGTATATTTTCAGCTTTTAAATCTCGGTGAATAACGTTCAAATCTTTATGAAGGTATTCTAGGACCAATACAAGCTGAGCAAAAAGTTTCCGTGCAGCGCCCTCACCAATACCTCCACTAGAATTAATAAAACTAAGCAAACTGTCATTAGGTACAAGCTCCATCGAAATATAAAAATTATTCTCATCTTCAAATGTTTCAAATAGCGTGGCTATTAGAGGATGATCAGCTCTTGAACTTATACGGACTTCATTCATCAAGCTCTCTAATTCGGCTGAATCTCGAAGCTTACATTTTTCAAAAACCTTGACTGCGACGTTTCTCTTTGTCGGAATATGCTTAGCCTTAAAAACAGTGGCAAATGATCCTGTACCAAGTAGTTCTTGAATGTGATAGTCATATTTATTGTTAATAGAGTTCTTTAAGATCATATCTATTTTATGGTCGGCCCAGTTATAATTCTGTTTGAAATATTCAAATATTTGAGTTCTTCGGAGGAATGGTTGTTTAAAATTATGTAAACATTTGAGAGAGGAGAATAATCATTTTGAAAGAAGAGGTGAAGAAACCGCTCTTCAATTAATTCAATTTTTGAGGAGGATTTCTATTTAGTATCGTGATTCCGAAAAATAATCGTTAAATGGTTCTACAGCTCCTATCATCGCTTCAATAATGTACATTATTTTTATAATCCAGTCGGTTTTTTTTGAATTGCTCTGGTTTGTTCAATTGGTCTGTTTAATGAACACCCACAAAATAGTATTTCTTGGAAAGTCCTCTGTTGGTAAGACCTCGATTATTAACAAGTATATGTTTGATGATACCATATCTGATCACCAACCCACAGTTGGTATTGATTTTTTCGCCCATACAATTGTTAAAGATGGGAAACAGATTAGGCTTCAAATGTGGGACACAGCTGGCCAGGAAAGATTTAATGCTTTGATTCCATCTTATATCCGTGATTCTACGATTTCTGTCCTCGTTTTTGATATTTCTTCAAGGGAGTCATTTGAAAACCTCGAAAAATGGCATACTTTAGTCACAAATCATGCCAATCCAGCTTTCGTTGTTGTTGGGAATAAATGCGATCTTGAAGAACAAAGAGAAGTTAGCAAAGAGGAACATGAGAAATATGCTCAATCAATCAACGCTCAATTTATTGAAACCAGTGCCAAAGCTCCAATTAACATACCAGAGCTCTATGATATGTTAGCTTCAATTCCTTTACCACAAACAGCTCAAGTTGAGACAGTTCCACAAAAGATCCCATCTCAACCACAAACTCAGACATCCCAGCCACAAACCCAGAATCTTGTGGACATCTCCAAGACCAACGAAAAAGCATCAAATGGTGGTGGATGCGGTTGCTAAGCTAAAAAATGGTTTCTTTATTGACATTTCTCTTCTTCTTTTTTCTCAGGCGCTTTCATTTTGCTAATACATTTAACATCCTTTAGAGGCACGATTACCATTGGCATCGGTCTGATTTGATCTCTAAACATTTCTTTGGAGTCAGTAAGCACAAAATTACCGAATTTGTCAAATGCAGTAAACACACCTTCATAAATCCGGCCATCTGTTATCTCTAATTTCAATAAATAATTAAGCATATCCTTTACAGCTAATATGGCGCCTTCTGAGTTCTCGGGATTGTGCAGAATCTGCGGGTGGTACTCGCAAGTCATTTTGGACCAGAAAAAAAGTGCGGACTAGAAAATTTCTTTATGCTTGTGCATCAGCACTACCATTTTGTTGAAGGCACTGTGATCAATTGCATCGTTCAACGGGATAACAACCTCAGGTTCAATCGAATCGGATGTGATACACTTGCCAGTAATCTCAACATAGGTTCCGACATCATGAATTGTTGAATCTTTTATTGAGCCAGTTTTGTTATCTGTTGTGGTAATTTCAAATCCATCAGCACCTTTATAAGTAATTTTTCCAACAATGGTAACCTTCTCGCCAATGTGCTCTTTTAGATACTCATAGTTAACCCTGAAACTCACTTCCATTTTGACAAATTAATTTACAAAATAAACTTTGACGTTTAGGATTAAAATCGTAAACAACAGGTTATTTTCCCCAGCCAACTTCGTACAGTCGTTTCAAATTTAAATTGACAGCCTGACAAAAATCGGCAATGTATTCTTTGAAAAAGTCACTTATGACGGACATTCATTTAAATGCTTTCTCTTCTCTTTGTTCTCTCATTTTCCAGGATTAGAACGCCACGCCTTCATAGGAATGCAGTTACATACACTGTTAAGTCAGGTGATACCTTATCTGCTATTGCTAAGAAGTATGGAACAACAGTGAGTGCTATTTGCAGTGCTAATGGAATCTCAAATCCAAATAGGATTTCTGTTGGCCAAAGACTTACAATCCCATCTGGCGGCTCATCCACTCCATCTACACCATCCAAGCCATCAACACCAAGCACACCATCCAAGCCATCTGGTTCAGGATTACCAATTACATCATCCCAAATGTCTCAACTTGGCTGGAAGAACATGGCTAGCTCTACTCTTAGTGATCTTAACAGCTGCTGCAGCAGGTTTGATATTTCCACACCAGCAAGAATCCGCCACTTCCTTTCTCAATGCTCCCATGAATCAGCATGCGGACGCTACACCAAAGAACTCGCTTCAGGCCAAGCATACGAAGGTAGATCATCTCTTGGAAATACTCAAAAAGGTGATGGCCCACGCTTCAAGGGTGCTGGATTCATTCAACTTACTGGAAGATCCAACTACCAGGCATTCGCTAACTTCATGGGTGACCAAAGTATTATGCAAGGTGTAGATTATGTTGCTACTCACTATCCATGGACATCAGCTGGTTTCTGGTGGCACAGGAATGGAATGAACAAGCTTTGTGACCAAGGTGCTAGCGTTGATACAATCACAAAGAGAGTCAATGGTGGTTACAACGGCCTTGAAGACAGGAGAATGTACTACAACAGGGCTGCCAATATCTGGTAAAGGTAACTGGATTTATTTCTTTAATTTATTAATCGTACATAAGCGCAATGTCTGGCCTATTTGGAAACAAGACACAAACAGTAGTAAAATCATCTGATCCTCTCCAACAAAGGCTTGATAATATAAAATCATCATTAGATAAGCAATCCACGAATTATCGATTTCAAACTGTGGTTTATAATTATGGATCTTCAAATGCAAGGAATCCTCCGACAATGACCGCTGATGATTGGGCGCAAGCTCAGGCAGATGCTCCGGATACAACAATGTTTCCGTTTGTTGTTTGCGGGTTTGATGGGTTGAAGAATAGAATGGCAGAACAGAATCAGATAATTGAGTTAATGAAGAAGAAACTCCAAAGCATGAATTCGGCTATCAAAGCGATCAAAGAAAAATCGAACGAATTTCAACAAGAAATAATTCCAAAAGTATTCATGAGAAAACAGACCATTCTTCCAATGCTAATAGACATTCTTGAGAAAGAAGAAGTTCATTCTCTTTCAGGATACCAGTTTTCAAGGGAAGAACACGAATTACTTGATCGAATTGAGAAACTTAAAGAAGATGTTAATCGTCCGAACAGATATGTTGCTGCTTTGAACACACTGACCCTGAAAGCCAACTTATTGAAGGATATGTCGTTTAAAGGTTCCTCTTCGAGGAGGTTTATTGAGGATTTAGATGCAGAAATGGTTTCTTCGGGTGAAGAAATCATGAAAATTAATAATGATTCTATTAGTGTTATGATCAAGGATTTGAAGAGAATAGCTCATGTTACTCATGTTTTAGAAAAAGTAGTTGCTGGAAAAGACAACGAAATAGAAGATACCGAGACAAAAAAGAATGAAAATAAAGAACTTAAATGAATATTCAGTTTAATATGAATAGGATTCTGTATCATCTGAGGAATATGAGGAACTATCTTCGTCAGATTCCTTGGCGAAATATTGAAGTAAGCTAGTACTCTTCTTGGCTCCAGTAAGTCTCTTTTCTTTCAATCTTAAAGCAATTGAATCTGTAGGTGTATCAGAGGATTCTTCTTCGAATGCGGACTTCTTTGTGTCTTTCTTTGGAGACTGTTCTTTCTTGATATCTGTTGCTGTTTTGGCAGTGGGTTTGGGTGTCTTAACTTGATCATCTTCTTCTTTGATCTTCTTTGGTTTGGTGGTCTTAGGTTTCTTCTCTTCTTCATCTTCTTCTTTGATCTTCTTTGGTTTGGTAGTTTTAGGTTTCTTCTCTTCATCTTCTTCTTCTTTGATCTTCTTTGGTTTGGTGGTCTTAGGTTTCTTCTCTTCTTCATCTTCTTCTTTGATCTTCTTTGGTTTGGTAGTTTTAGGTTTCTTCTCTTCATCATCATTTTCTTCTTTGATCTTCTTTGGTTTGGTGGTCTTAGGTTTCTTCTCTTCTTCATCTTCTTCTTTGATCTTCTTTGGTTTGGTAGTTTTAGGTTTCTTCTCTTCTTCATCATCTTCTTCTTTGATCTTCTTTGGTTTGGTGGTCTTAGGTTTCTTCTCCTCTCCTTCTTCTGTCATTTGTTCTTCTGATTCAGATTTCTTGGTTTTACGAGGGGCTCGGGGCTTTCTAGCTGGAGGAGCATAAGCATCGGAATCAGAATCTTGTTTCTCATTCATTGTATCTTCACTAACATCTGATTTTGATTTCTTTGTGACTTTCCTCTTGGCACTGAGAGGTTTTGAGTTTGTCATAGAAAGATTAGCATCGGCACGGTTTTCTTTCCTTAATAATTCTCTAGCAGATTCAAATTCTTTCCAAAAGTCTTGAATTGAATCCAAATCGGTGGTCCAAAATGTTTTTTCATCTGTTTCCTGAATCTTCAACAAATCAGCTGCTGCCTGTTCTTTTTGCTCAAGGAGTTTTTCATAGCGTTCTTTTGTCATTGACCATATTTTCATTGAGAGTAAGTAATCATATCCCCTTTCAACAGGATCATCTGATTTTGCTCCATCATCATCAGATTCTTCTTTTTCTTCTTCTTCTGTTGTTTCTTTGGCTTCTTCGATCACTGCCTCCTCAGAAATTTTCATACTCTTCTTTTTCTCATCTGGATCAATCATGTCATAATGGCGATCAATTAAAATTTGCAGAATCTTCTTTTTGGGTATATTCCTTAGCTCAATAATTTCATCAATAAACTCCTTAATAAATCTTGCTTGATTGGTCAATTTCATCAACTTCCCTTCTTTGTCTCTAATCATATTTAACTTTCTTTCATGATAGTATTGCATGCGAACAGGATAAAACTCTTCTAGAATTTCTTCTGCTGTTTTATATTGCTTAATCCCTCCTGTCGAACTGAATAAAGTCATATTTGAACTATTGATTACTTGAGTGAGTTTAAAGAACTTGTTCATACCAATTTCTTCTATATGAGCCATTTGCTCTGGTGTAACTAATACTTTGAAATAAACAGATACATTTGAGTGGTACTCCCTAAAGTCGGATATCAGAGGATCAAATTTCTTAACTTCTTCTGTTGCTTCTTTTGTTTTTCTAGTTTTCTTTGTCTTATCTTCGCCAGTCATAAGGCTCTCCAAAAATCGCTTATAGTCATAAGTCCATGTGAAAAGAGGCAACTCCGTAATATCGATTGTGGTTGAATTAACTTTTTTAACAATACCTGTAACTTCCCATTTACCATTTTCAAGGCGAGTGATGGTTCCACGAAAGCCGGAATACCAAGGATCCATTGGGACAATTGGTTCATCTCTCATCTTCCTTCTAAGATTATCTATAATATCTAAAGGATTAAATTGAGGAACATCTGTTGACCATCCAAAACCAATACCTCTTGAACCATTAACCAATACCATGGGAATGATTGGAACATAGAAAACAGGTTCTATTGGCAAGCCCTCATCTGCTTGATATTTAAGAAGAGCATCATCTTCTTTGTGGAAAATACGCCTGGTAATAGGTGATAACTCAGTATAGACATAACGAGGCATACCAGAATCTTGACCACCCATAAGTCTTGTTCCCAGCATACCAATAGGCTTAAGTACGTTAATGTTATTTGACCCAACGAAGTCTTGTGCCATACCAATGATTGTTTGACACAAAGAATCTTCACCATGATGGTATGCACTTAACAATGACACCTTACCAGCAAGCTGTGAAACTTTGACTTCCTTCACAATGTTATTCTTCAAACAAACCCACAAAATTTTCCTCTGACCGGGTTTCCAACCATCAATGATGGAAGGGATTGATCTAATATTAGCATAGTTAGAGAATAAAATTAGCTCCCTATCGACAAAGTCAGAATAGGATATTGTATCGGTATCTTGACCAAGATATGTCGTTTCAGGATCCAAATTGCTCAACCATATTTTTCTATCATCTGCTCTCTTTTTAGAGAAAGCAAGATTAATTCTCTCTTCATCGTTCTCTTCACCATACACAAAATCAATCTTATGCCTTGAAAAATTGGAAAAATATCCTTTTGTTTCTTCAGGTGTTGATGTGGCAAGACCTTTGTAGTACTTTATCTTCCATCCTTTTCCGCCATTATTATCTCTTTTCCAATTCACAAATTCAGGGATGGTAAAGAATGAAATAACTTTCGAAAGCCTTGAAACTTTAACAATTGGAGTAACGAATTCACACAAAAATCCTGGTATCTTGATTAATGAAGGCCACATTGAATGTATAAAATTAATAATAAGACCCTTAATATGCGAGCCATCAACATCCTGATCAGCCATAATCATAATATGTCCATATCTCAAAGAATCAATACCATCTTCATATTTCATTTGTGGATCAAGAGCCATAATCTGCATAATATGTTGAATCTCTTCATTATTAGCTAATACTGTTGGAGATGCATCTCTTGTATTAAGAAGCTTACCTCTAAGGGGAAACACACCAAAGTAGTCTCTTCCAACGACAGATAATCCAGTTACAGCCATTGATTTAGCAGAATCACCTTCTGTTAAAATCAATGTGCATTGTGATGATTCCTTTTTACCGGCTTCATTAGCGTCTTCAAGTTTTTCAATGAAAAGTTTCTTCTTTTTTGTACCTTTCATTTTATTTACCAAAGATTTATCCTTGAAATGAGCAAGCTCAAGTACTAGATCAGGAATAGGAGTCTTTTTAATCTTTTCAAAGAATAGCTTAGGAATTTCAAATTTTTCAGAAAACTTGGATGTTGGGAGAGTAAGTGTATCTTTAGTTTGCGAATCGAATGTGGGATTTGGAATCAAAGCATTCACAAAAACAAATAAAAATGCTTTGACTTGACGTGGTTTTACACGAGCTTTTGATTTTCCCTTTCGAGTTTCAAGATAATCGGTCATAAATGAGACTATATGTTTGGTAACCAAATTAACATGATTACCTCCCTTTGGAGTATTTACCGCATTAACAAATGAAATCTGCCTAAACTCACCTTTAGCTGGGGCTAGTGCAATTTTCCAATTGTCGTTGACAATTGTTGTGATAAGATTTGAGTCTGATCCATCAAGGTACTTTTTACAATATGCATCCCAGTTCTTGATTTCAATTAATTCATCATTCAAATAAACTTTGACACCATCAAGAATGCCTGCCATATCATACACACGACGGGTCATGAGTGCGAGCATATCAGAGCCAATTTTTTCTAGATTAAACCTCTTCAGATCGGGGTAAAAAGTCACACATGTATATGAAGATTTTAAAGCCTTTTTTGGCTTATCAACAATAGCCTCTCCTATAACTCCCATATTATCGGAAAATTCTTGATGGTAAGACAATCCTTCCACAGTATTATAAAGATCAAGTATAAATTTTGTAGAATAAATATTTGCCAATTTCGCTCCATATCCATTACGCCCGCCTGTAGTTTTCTCCTTTGTATCATCGTAGTTTGAAGAAGTTAATAGCTGACCGAAAATAAACTCAGGTTTCCAATATTCTTTACCATCACTCGGATCAAACTGTTTTGAAATCGAAATCCCTCTGCCATCATTCCACACACTAATTTTATTCTCTTCAGGCTTAATTTCAACTTTGATTGTCTGTAATTTCGGCTCCCTTTGCTTATTATCAGCGGCATTTACCAGAATTTCATCAAATATTTTATACAAACCAGGAGCCCAGTTGATATTTTTATGAACAAATTGTCCATCTCGTTCACAAACCCACATTTTTTCCTCCCGCAGTTCAGTACTTCCAATATATGAGTCGGGACGTGCTAAAACGTGCTCACGATGTGTAAGCTTAACATATTGCTCATCTGACTCGCTAACGAATGTCTGAGAAGTGTTCTCGTCACTGGAGGACATTGCCGTTTATTAAAGTGAACCAGGAAGTTATCGGTTTGTTACAAAACAAGATGACTCAGGGGACACATCTTATCGCAGCCTCTTACGATCTTACAATTTCTGTGACAGATTTATCGCTTGATACCAGCTCAGGGGCCGCACCTACCAAATTTTCATTGCAAAATGCTCAGGCGAACAAGATAATAGCAATAAATAAAACGAGATTTGTTGTTGCGTCAAATCCGTTTATTTTTTTGTTTGATAGAACTGTTAAGAGCACTAAACCTCTTCAGACGTTTCAGGGGCATCAGTCGAACGTAACAGATTTATGTTATGATGATCAATTTTTGTATAGTTGTTCGGAGGATAAAACATGGCACAAGTGGGATTTTTCTAAATCACGTTCAATTAGTGTTGTCAATAATGGCAATTGTTTGAATACTATGACTCTTTTGAACAAGAATTCTCAAATAGCAACAGGAAATGATCGTGGGAAAATCGATGTTTACAACCTTGCTGATAACTCCAACATAGCCTCAAAGAAGATTGCTTCATGCCCGATTCGGTCAATTGCCGAATGTGGAGAAAATGGGCCGTTGATCGTTGGTGCTCAGGATGGGAAGGTTTATATTGTTAAAATTGATGGTCCCGAGATATCTATACTTAATACATTTGAAGCCCACAAGGCAATTTTGACCCGTGTTACCCCTTCACCAAATGGTAAATTGTTTGCTACCACATCTGCAGATTCAACTACAGCAGTATGGGATATCGACACATGCCAATTGGTTGCAAAACTTGAGGATCCTGCTCAAACTCGTTGGGTTTGGGATGCAAAATTTTTCAGTGACAGCACACACATTGCAACAGGAGGAACTGATAAAATATGCAGAATATGGAACATAATAGATAAGAAGCCTTTACGAACGATTGAATGGCACCAAAAAGGTGTTACATGCCTTACTCTCATATAATCAATAAGTAAACAACTGTAACAATAAAATAGAAAAGTGGTTTATACGATGCAAAAATTCAAAGTGAGCTTAGATAAAACACAAAAAATGATGAAATCGTTTCATTTTTTCTGAGAGCCGCTGAGGACTTTCAAAGAAAACAATGTTTTTGAAAGGTATTTAAATCTGATAGATAAGTGATTGGAAACCTATGGATTTTGTCGACTACTCATATTTTATATCCGATGTGAATTCCTTGTGGAATCTTATTGCGGTTGCACTTGTTGCAATAACAGTTATTGCCATTATGCCACAAATTAATATCATTGTCCAAAAGCGCTCCAGTGTTGGCGTATCAATTGCTTTTTGTTATTTTGAGATTTTATACGAAGCTTTTTTATTAATAAATATCATATGTTTCGGAACGGGAACTTTGAGTGCAGTTTTTATTGTACCTTGGAAAAAGTCTTTACCATCACTAATCCCATTTATTTCTGTAATGTTTGATGTGTTTTTTTTCCAACCAGTGTTATTCTTATGTTTGATCTTCTACAACAAATCATCAGATGTTGAAGAAGATGCAAAGAATTGGAGAGAAGTTAAGAAATACTCGGTATTGAACATCTTAACAGTGCTCATATTACTAATATTATATTTTTCCATCGGAGTAACAATTGGATTCTTTTCCAATGTTATGAAAATTTATGGAAGTGTGTCAGGAATTATTGCAGCAATAATTCAACTTTTTGAATACATACCCCAAATTGTGACCACATATAGAGCTAAAGACAATGGTTCACTATCAATGGTTATGCTTGGAATCAAAAGCCCATCAGCTTTGATATTTGCTTTTTATATGTGGTATGGTTTGGAGGAGGATTGGACAACTGTGATTTCTGTTGTTTTTGAGGGAACAGCACAAATGACATTGTTACTAATGTGTATTTTCTACAAACTACAGAAGAAAGTTGAAAAAAGCCCCCGCGACTTGTCCGAGGTCACACATATCATGTTACAGTCAATAGTTCCTGTTGAATAATAAAACTCAAGTGTTTAGTGAAGTTGAAAGTTAGTTTCACCTAGTCTTTTTTACACAAGTAGTTAAACAATCCTTTCTGATACCAGTAAATATTATTTGGAATATCTCTTTTTCCAACAGCCCGTCCAAAATCGATAGCAGATTGATGACTTTTCTGATGAAAAATTGCTAATCTATTAATTCTGAAAGGTCCTACTTTGCAATAAACACTGTCAAGAGTCTCTGGACATGTTGGAAAACGCCCCCAATCATGTGAGATTATCTGATGAACATTTGACCCCAAAAAGTCGTGGCCTATAACCCTATCTGAGGATGTTTCATACATACTTATACCCAGTTTCATGAACCACCTGGTAAAGTATATATCATCATACTCAAATAAAGCATTCATATGTTCATAACCATATCTGATCATTAACTCAGCAGCTCTTCTTGAAAGAATATACCCGCTCCCGCCTTGTAAATATACCCACTCGACATCTATACAGTGTCCAAAAACCATGGGTTCAGTTTTTGGATCACCATATGAGTACATATCATTGATAAACTCCTTAAGATTCTCTAAATCTACATAGACGTCATCAGTGATTAAAGCCAAAAAATCTGCGGTAGTATTATGAACAAAGTAGTCCACGGAATAAACTCGTTTTATGCATCTGTCGAAATGTGGTCCATACTCTCCAACAAACAACGAATCTCTCATTTTTTGATAATTACTAGGAAGAGATAAGCACGGAAGAGAATTATTGGGTGATCCATTTGATGATACAAGAAAAACTCTTTGTTCCGGTGATGGCTGCCATTTTTGATATTCATTTCCCCATAGCTCAAACATCGTATTGGCTCTATTCGAATCTTGAATAGTGATAGCGATAAACGCCATTGGATCTTGAAGCTTTGCAATTTCTGTACCGAATTTCATTACAGATTCCACCGGTTTCAAATCAAACACATAGAATAACATAATGATAACTGGAAAAATAAGCACTATAGCCCCTACTCGTACATATAAGTTGGGCTGGTGGTGCATCAAAGTAAAATTTGTAATGGTGAGTAGCGATGAACAGCTCTTGGCGTCAACAAGAGGAGATAGTTTTTGGAATTCATGCAAATACAACCCCAAATATGAGGTTTTTATGGAGTATTTTATTAACCATGTATTCCGTTGGACCGAGCCGCATCTTTTAGTTTTTTTCTGCCTAGTTATATTAATTATGTTGCCTATTATATTTCTAATACGTTCTGATGATTCCCATCTCAAAATTTCTCGTTTATACAATCTTTCAAGGGTTTCTGTATTAACATTTTTCCATAGAATTCTCTACATATATTTGATTATCATCCCAATGTCATTTTTAATCAAACAGAACCCTCCGTGCCACTATCCAGGGAAATGGAGGGTTTCGTCTTTTCGAAAGCTCTATACGTTCCCGTTTCCAAAGCTTTCATCATTATCATTAACAATAATGTACCTCGGATCACTTGCTACTGCAGCGAAAAAGCCAGTTTCCTTGATTTTTGGTTTGATTGTTGTATTTTTCGGGTTTCATTCAGTGTTTTGCGGAGATTTGTCAATGTCCCAAGCATTTTTCACTATTAGTATATCTTACATTCTCCATTTTTACTCCCAAAGAGTTACATTTGATTTCCTCCATGTCGAGAATGCCATTTTATTGGTACTAAATTTGATTCTCTTCATATCAAAGTCTGATTTTTTTCTTCAATCCTCAACTTCGACAGAGAAAGATATGGACATGACAGGTAGGTTTATTTCAGCTGCGGCGCTTCTTTTAGTTGATGAGTATATGATTGCTCGATATTACTTTACAAGAAATGGATATGCAAAAATTGGAAAACCAATAGATCTTCAGTGGGAAACAGGTGCAAAGTCTGGCGCCTACTTTAGCATTTTATCATCAGAAGAAGAGTTTACTTTTAGTAGGAACTTGCAAAATGATATAATTGATTCTGTAATATCTCTGATTTTATACATTGCAGGTTTGACATTGAGACATGCATATACTGGTATTATCAAGCCTTCAAGAACGGGTTTCCTGTAAATAGCAAAAATCTTTATTATATATTTTCTTTTTGTTTGTGAATCAGATTCGCTCTATATGAAATATCCCTGTTTTGGTGTCTCCTTGCATACTCTATGATTGAACTTACAACAGATTTATGAAGATGATGATTAACCTCTCTACCAATGGTCTGAATAACATGCTCAAGAAACAGCAGCAATTTTTCGGTTGTACTCTTCTCTAAGTAAACTAATACTTTGGAGATCTTTTCAAATAACCTAGACACCTGCCTAAACTCAGATATCATTATGCCACAATCACCATTTTGTTTCAGGTTAAATATAATAGATGAATAAACAAGTATCATTGATTCATAAAACTCATTCATTGACTTAATACAGTCTTTGTTTGAAACATCAATTTCATTCTCTGTTAAGTAGTATAGAATATTGAAAAGCTTTGGAATAAACTCAAATGATACAGTGACTGTGTTTGACAACATTTCGGAAATAGCAGATAATATACTAGATTGAACCGTTAAATCATATGACTCATCGCTTAAAAACCCAATAAGAATTGTGAAGAACTGTGTTGTGTATATGCTCATATCAGCCCCAACAGAATGATATAGTCGAGATAATGCAATTGAGCATACCCTAATGATGGATGCATTAAATGAGTCATATGAGTCAATGAGCAAAGGTATCAACTGTTCGAGAAATCTCCTTGAGTTTCTCGAGAGAATAGACACAATTGCTGCTAAATCTATTAATGCATCTTCATGAAACAGACAATTTCTCAAAGATAAGCAATTATTCAATAAAGCAACAATTTTTTCTGCATCTTCATTAATGCTTTCTCCCATTCTGGTTATAATGTAATACAAAACACCTAATAAACTCCCCATAATCCTTGAGTGGAGGCTTGTGTCTTCAAGGGATCCTAGCATGAGTCCATATTGGTTAATTTTGGTCAAAAAATCATCAAGTAGGCTTTTCAGATTGATATTTGACCCTTTAGGCATTTTTTCAATAATCTTGGAATATGCCCCATAGCATTGAATAAATAGATCTTCTTCTCCAATATCAGGCCTTTCAGATATTTCATTTATAATCTCAATCATATCTATGAATAAGCTGCTCATATGATCATTATTATCATTGAAAACACGACCAAGTTCATATATAATAATGCATGATCTCATGCACAGAAATATTTCACTGGAAGCATGTTGTTTTGCAACGTGAATTGCATTATTGACAAAGCCATGATCCATTGAAACATCAGGGAAATACCTAATAATCCTTGACAATGTCCACATTGTAGATGATCTCACAAGTAATGATGGATCATATAGAGAAAGCTCAATGATCACAGGAATGAATTCTGATATTATTGGAAGCCTTTCGATATACTTGGGACCCTTTAAAATAGACGACAATGAGAGGATAGCAGAATATCGTATATTCCAACTCTGGTGACTATAATTTTCTCTGAAATACTCAGAAACGAATGGTATAACTTGATCTGGTATCATTTTATTCATTGCTTTAAGCAAACTAGCGGCATTCATATATATATACTCGTCATTAGGATCTGGATTCTCTAAAGACTCATCATCATTTGATTCCATCATTTTAATTATATGAGGTATCAATGATTCAAATAATTGAGAAGATATATTGTGACAGTATCTATTACAACTCTGCCTATTTAATGCACATTTATTATTCTCGACAATGATAGAATATTCATATAAAACAAACCTAGTAAACGTGTCGATTGCTTGAATAGCTAAAGAAATATCACCACTATCAATTAAAAGGGCTAAAACTTCAAATATTTCTCCCATATGATCTGGAATTTGTGCATAAAATATTTCAAAAACTTGATACAAAAATCCGACCCCAGCGCAAATAACACTAAAACACGGTTTTGATACAATAATATCCTTCACATGAGAAACAATTACTGTTAAATCATTTTCACAATCTACCATACAAAAATAGACATGTAAAACACTTGCTAATGAATCTAATATTACCTTGACATGAGATTCTTGGATATCAGGATGCATTAATAATGTCTTAAAACCATTAATTATCATTAATCCCTCATCATTGAATTCTTTCCTTCTTTCATTTATTAGTTGTTTCTTAATCAAGCATTGGATAACATAACAAATTGCAACCTTATGATCAATTGAATATGTATTTTCATCTACTAAGTGCTCAATTAACCATGGAACCAGATCTTTCCATAAATGAATTCCAAATTCAAGCTGGGCAATCAAGGCAATATTCTCCGCAGACGTCATTAGGATATTATGTAAAGGCGATGAAAGTCCTTTAAGAACAGAATTTTTAACAGATTCCCTGATATTCGCTGAAGTTTGCCCCCATTGTCTTATTAATAATGGCAAGGGCATACTTCTTTTAGGTTTAACAATAAGCATTATGATATTAAGCGCCTGAAAAACTACATTATCTTCCATTCTATCGATATTAATCACTGAAGACAAACAAAGTAAACTGATTCTTGGATTTTCGCTCATGCAAAACTGCAAAAAGCTGAAAGAGTTGTTTCTTTCTTCTTCATCATTTGAATTAACGTTATTTAAATGACAAATCCAAGTATTTAAGTCCTCTGGCACGCTCATTAGCAAAGCAAATTTTTGGATCAATGGTCGTGTAAAAATTCCCAAAATCTTGGATGTGTCTTCAAGAACATAAGATTCTACTTTTTATTTCTATTTGGGTCTCTTTTCAAAGCAATGAGTTGCGGAGTTTCATCATTATTATTCTTGATAGTTATATCTGCCCCTTGATTCTTCAGATAATCGAACAGTTTGGAATTGCCTTGTTCAGCAGCTTCATGTAAGGGAGTCCAACCATATAAAGGAGATATAGAGACGAATCTTTTGCATTGAAATCAGCTTTGTGATTTATCAGGAATTCAACAACATCGATGGAATTAACTTCAGTAGCTAAATGTAGTGGTGTTATCATATTTTATTCCTAGAAATTGAGACTGTCTTGGCATTTATATCAGCTCCATTTTGCACTAAATACTCAACAATAGATATATTATCCATTTCACATGCATAATGAAGAGGAGTCCAATCTTAAGGAATATCATTACTGATTTTGATACCGAATTAATATCGGCTCCATTGGATATAAGATAAGTAATAATTCTTAAATGACCACCTTCAACAGCATGATGAAGCGGAGTTAATCCATTTTTATCCTTCTCATTTATTAATGATCCTTGTTCTATTAAACACTTGACAACACATAAATAATCCATCGAAGATGCAAAATGGAGGAGTGTTATCGATTCAAATTAATTTGAATATTAATACCATTATCATTTCGGTGTGAGCCATAATCAACAAGACAATCTACAATAGAACTGTAATCAGAATTAGAATCGTTATATTTTGGGGTCCATGTTTTCTTATTACGAAAATTGCACTTGTTTTGATATCAATTTCAGCTCCTATTCCGATTAAAAACTCAACAATATCCTTATGGCGATTATATGCGGCTCTATGAAGAGGGGTGCATCGGTTTAATAAATTCTATGACTAGAATCTCTTGCATTAACTTCAGCTCCATTCAAAACTAAAAATTTAACTATATCAAGCGATCCAACTCTTGCTGCCTCATGAAGAACTGTGGATCTTTGAATAATAAAGTAACACTGGGAGTTTTTATATTTATTTCTGCTCCTTTTTCTACTAAAAATTTCATTATTTCAAAATTTCCCACTTCTGAGGCCCAATATAAAGGATTTTGATTATTGTATATTCCTTAAAACAGTAATCTTGCACATTAATTTTTGCTCCATGGTTTATAAAACTCTGAACAACATGAAAAGAGCAATATTTTGCGGCATAATGAAGGGGGGATTCATTTCTTTTATTAATTGAATTCACATTGGCACCATGTTTTAATAGCAGATCAATAACAGTGATATGATGTTTCATAGCAGCATATTGAAGAGGTATATAACCTTGATTATCCTCATAATTCAGATCATATCCCCTTTCAATCATATATTCAAGTAATGGGATTTGATTAAATTCAGCTGGACCACAAATTAGATTGGAAAAGCAGGATTCTCCTGTACATAAATGAAAGAGATCTCCATTTCCATTGCAAACAATATGAGATATAACAACATCATTAATAACAAATCCATTCATCATTAGGTGTTTAAAACAACGAATTGATCCGAAATATCCAGACACAGATAAAAAATCAAGTGCTTTTGGCTTTTGGCTCCATTCAAAAGGGCTCCATTTTAAACTATCATGTTTATTACAGTTTTTGGAGAGAAGAGCTTCGATATCGTCATATTTAAGGCAATACTCAATGCTTGATGGAATAAATCCATAATTAATCATACCATTAATATCACTCTCATTGGAAAAATAGGATTCATCATAACATCCTGGCTTGAATTTGTTTAATACAAATCGGCTAAAATCTTGTATTTGGTCACGAAAATAAAAACTTAAAATATAAGAATTTTTGTTCTCTAAATAGGGAATTATCTCATCAAAAACCAAAATACCAGATCTAAACAACCGATAAACAATAACTGGGCATGATTGGGTTGATTTTGTTAAAAATAATTGACGAAATTCAATCCCCATGCAATAATCAATACAGAGGCGACAAGCTTTTTCAAGGAGAAATGGGCGAAGACTTGGAAGTTGAATCACTTTTTCAATAAAGAATGAAATATTATCAGGCTTAAATTCTTTCTCAAATGACTCCGAATAGAGAAAATTCTCAATTTGAAAACACTCGTCCATATGATTTGAATTATCATGTCATAAAACACTCAATCTCTACAGTCACTTATTGGTAGTTTATATCTATTGTCCTCACTGACTAAAGAAATTCAAATTCCGAAAAAGCATAATAATCAATGTAATCCAATGATAAAATGAATACCAGGTATAATCTCTGTATCAGACCCATTTTTTAAACTCAATTCAAGAAGAGTTTTTTCTCCAGAACTGATAAGAAAAATTTCCAACAACTGTAGTCTTGTAAGAAGGTTTCTACTCCGGAATGTTTTAATAGGAGACAGTTAGCTAAAACTCTGGTTCGTGGATATCTTCCACTCTAAGAATATAATGAGAAGACAACAATTATGACGAGTTTTAATTATTTATTCAGACTCCTATTCATTATGCTTTTCATAATTATCATGTTAGTGCTGTAGAGATCATAAAAGATTAGATTCAATTGAAATAAATGTATCAAATTGAGGGGACAGTACCTTAAAAATAGCATTTATTTCCACTTCTGACCACAAAAAGACCACCAATAAGTTATAATTGAAAACCCAAAATGACATAAATCGAAAAATGTTCATTTATTATGGGACAGAAGACGTTCCAATAAATTATTATGAGTTCCTTCAGAACTAACTGTTGTCCTTTTCAATTATTTCAAAAAGGAACATCAGAATTTTTATTTCAAAATTTGGAGAAAAACAGTTGTTTGAGGTGACATCATTTTTTAGATGAGGCTTATATACCCTTGTGCAGTTATTGGTGTTAATTATTTCACTAGGTTTTTAGTTGATGGCCTGGTGGTCATCTTCACATGGGGATCATACACAGCCCAAGCAAAAAAATTATTTGATTTTTGCTACTGGCTGTATATCATTTTCAATCTTGTTGCATTTATATTGGTCATGTGTCTCTTTTACAAAGACAAAAGAATATTTGAAGAAATTGAAAACAGTAACTTCAATGAAGTTGAGACTCATCTGAAAGATATTGGTACCATTACGGTTGGCTTTTTAGGAACATGCATTTTGCTTTTTATTTGCACATTTTCATCATTTCCTTTCTTGAAAAACAAATTATTCTACTTAGTTGTTATCATTTCCATTTTTCTGCTCATATTCATTTACCTTCAAAGAAAACAAGTTAATGAAGAATTAGAGAAAAACAGAGGCAGAAAATTAACGGTATAAACACCAATTAAATGATCTATTTTATTAAGCAATGTTTAGAATCCATTTTTTTGGTCCTCTATCCAATCATAATTTTTCTTCATGGAACCATCATTAAAAATAATACCTTATGACGATAATTTAAGGAAAATTACTAGAATACCGTTTTGTTTTTATGTTACACCAGCTAAAGAGCATATATCCACAAAAATTTCTTGTAGACAAGAAGATTTGATTAGATGTGTTACATGTCAAGCATATTTATGTAAAAATTGTTCAAAAAACGAAAAATCATGGTTTTGCTCTATTTGTGGTACAAAAAATAGTATTAAAATCAATGATTTTGCTCAAGCACAATATGAATTTGATAATTTTCACGTAATTTTACAAACAATAGATGATTTTAGCGAATTAATTGTTTTTTATATATCATCACAATATAGAAAGGATGAATTTTTGCATGTTAAGAGTTTTATTAAAGGTGTTACTAATGGAATGGGGACAAATTCAAAATGCCTCGTTTTTTATGGTTCTGATTCATCTCAATATGCTATTTTGGCTCCTCCAGAAGCTGAAAGTCGCATTGAAATCTCTCACAAATTGATAATAAACTCTGGACTTGAGAACCTAAGCGAATTGGAGTATTCTCATGAGTTAGAACCATATCATGCAAAAACAAAAGTTGTAAGGTTCCGAACAATCGAGGAATTCATTGGCATAGATTTATCCAAGTTCTTGTTTGGCAAAGAAACAATATATATGCTGAATAATGCTCTTGATGAGTTTTCTTTCGGCACCGATTCATTAAACGTATTGAGAGCCATTGAACTCACAGGGACACTATCCAAAGTTATGGACGGAATACCCGTTCGGATGCTATGCTTTGTCCCTGAATTATATAAGTATCCAAGTATTATCGAAGCATTACGCCCATTTCCATGTAGGTTTGATATAATTGTGAATCGATTAAATGAAAATGCATTTGATTTGCTATATACATTACAGGGCAGTATAGTTCATCTAATTAATGATGATTCACAGAGCCAAGGTATCCATCTGATTAGACAAAAAACAAAGTATCAAATAATTACCAGGTGCAGGGCCAAAAACTGCTCAATTTCTTGGAGAGATACTCTGAGACCTCTCCAAGAAATTGAAAACCAGGTTTTATTTGCTCCTGTTGCACCAACAGATTCCCAACCATATGTTATGGACTTCAATCCACTGCCAAAACAAAATGAAATTTCTTTTCAAGTTACAAGTAAGTACATTAAATGTACAAACAAAGGGACCAAATATGTATTTAGAGTTATTAATTACAAGCTCAAATCATCATTAGATTTAGAAAATATTGCTAAATCAATCAACTGGAGCATCGTTGTATCGAGTTGGCTTCGTTCTGTAGCTGTTAAGCCCAAAAGAGATGCTGTCGAAACGATATCAAAGGCTATAGCCACTGTAATTCATTCAATGGGACGCTCAAATTGTGAAGAATTAGAATCAATGATACCTTCACTATCATCCTATAATTTATTCTCAAAGGATACAATAGATAGACATTATAGCACTGAAGTGCTCTTTAAGTCTCTTCCAAGCGAAATGTATTTCCAACCAAGAACTATATATTATGATAATGAGTATCTAATCATATCAATTAATGGAATCTCAATAAGCTCCAATCAAATTTTAAATCAGGCAAGATCTTTACAGTATTTGTGCTCAATTTACGCACCCATCACAATAAAGAATGAAGAGAAATCTAATACTGCTGATACTCCACTTATGAAAAAATTAATTATTCAATATAGCTAGAATTTAATTTTTTAAAACGAGCAATAGTAGACAAATTTTAAATTCAGGTCACTTAATTCAATACTTCACTTTATATCCGTCAAAAATATAAGAAAAATTGAATCAACTGTCAAAACACTTTATAGTTTTTCTATGAAAATATTTACAACAGTTGAATAACCACTCTGAAACTTGATAGGGGTGTAAAAATTATTTATGTGAAATTTTTTGAATTTGCCCATGTAAAAATGTGGGAGAATGATCCATATAGCAGCAATGGAGTTGTTAAACAAATTGTGAAAGATCTAACCAGAAATATTAATGCAGATTTTGAGAAGCTATCAAAAGAACAATTACAACTATGTTTACCAATCATTTCTTCAGAAGATATTCAAGTTTTATGTAAGAATATAGAGGATATATTTTCAAAAGAGTCATCTCTTATTGAAATAGAACCTCCTTTGATTGTTGTTGGTGATTTACATGGGCATTATTTGGATTTACTTCGCACACTACATGAGTTCGGACTTCCCTGCAATAGATCATATCTTTTTCTTGGCGATCTTGTCGATAGGGGAGAGTTTTCATTGGAAACAGTTACTTTGGTATTTGCATTAAAGGTTTTGTATCCAAAAAATGTTCATATAATTAGAGGAAACCATGAGTTTGATTTCTTATGCAGCCGAAGTGGTTTTTTATCTGAAATAGAAAAAGTATATCAAAATTCTAAAGTGTATGATATGTTTTTGTCTGCATTTGGTATGATGCCACTTGCAGCTGTTATTCAAGGGGATATATTGTGCGTTCATGGTGGAATTGGGCCTTCAATTGAAAAGATAGAACAGATAAAAGAAATCCAAAGACCAATATATGAATTTTGTGATGGAATTCTTGATTCATTAATATGGTCTGATCCCTCAGATTCCATTCTTTTCTATGAACCATCATCAAGAGGATCGGGTTATTTCTTTGGTGAAAGGTCAACTCAAGAGTTTCTTCAGAAGAATAATCTGAAAATGATGATTAGGGCCCACGAATGTGTTCATGATGGCTTTCAATATATGTTTGATGGAAAACTTCTAACAGTATTTGGGGCATCAAATTATTGTGGATTAGTATCCAACAGCTCAGCTGTTTTAATAATTGACCATGATGGTACAATGACAACTCATCAGTTTTCTCCTTTGAATTACCTGAAAAGAGAGTCTGTGATGTTCTTGTCATTTTGCTCATTAGATAAACATCGAAAGAAAGGCAATATCAAGTCATCTGCATCATTAGCATCAGTATCACCAATGCCCAAACCCAAAATTGAGAGACAGCAATTGACACCCAACACTAACATCGCTAAATCTTTCCTACCGAAATTAAGGCCAAAAGTTATCACTAGATCTCTATCCAAAGTGGGTATGCTGACAGACAACAGTATCCTACTGGGCTTTAAACCTTTGTAATATGTAAACACCGGAGTAATTTTTGTATGGAATTCTCTGTTAGGTCGTGTCCGTATTTTGTATCCCAATACTTGTGGATTGTTATCATATATGTTCTGCTTAGTTTTGGGATATTCTATTCGCCAGTTCAAAGTGTTGGTCTGATTTCGAGCCCTCCAGCTACCAAGTCGTGGAATTCAAGCGAGAATCCAAGGATATTCACGCATCTAACCGATGTTCATCTCAGTACCTATGATAGTATTGTTGTCGATAGATTTTCTAAAGCAATTAATATATCATATGGACTTGGTTCCGAGTTTATTGTTTTAACGGGCGATATTGTGGATAATTGGGGAGAGACAAGTAAACTATCATATGGTCATCAATATGAACCTGATTTTCGACTTTATCGAAAAACTCTCCAAGAGAATAAGCCAGAAGGGTATGAGCTCTTTGATATTCCTGGAAACCACGATGAGTATGGTGTTCCATCCCTTTCTTCTTCGCAGCATCTTTTTTTAAAGTATTCCAATTCCTTTGATGAAACATTTGCAAAAGATCAAAAAAAGTATTGGGTGTCAACAAAAAGCATTAATGGCATTTCATTTGTTTATTTTAATCCTTATATATATCCTACTCCACATGCAAAACTCGGCTTTTGGCCCAATCCAACCCAAGAACTCCTCGATCTGATTGAAAAGGAAGTGAACAACACGGCAAATAATGACAACATTGTTTTTGTTACTCATTTCCCCGTGCATCTTTGGTCTAATATCTTTAAATCTACCTCCGGTAAAACATTTAAAGATATTGTCCGTTCTAGTTCAGCCAAGCTAATTTTAACAGGGCATCTCCATCCCAAAGATTTTGTTATTCAACACCATAATGGACTTCTAGAGATTGTAGGTCCTGATCTTCTTGATCACAACAGGTTTGGTATTGTTTCCATCGATAATAATAGATATGCATACCATGAAGTCGATCCAAATATCCCCTTGAATGCAGTTGTAACACACCCAGTTCCAACCAATCAACTATCCAGAAATACTTGTTTTTCCGAAACAAATAGTGAAATCCGTGTGTTAGTGTTCTCTAATGATTTGAAAGAAATTAATTTTACCGGATCTTATAATGGATCACTTCAAAGAGAACGAATGGTTTCTAATGGGGTTTGGCTTTATTCATTCCCAGTATTGTTCTCAATAGGAAAACATCATATTGAATTTGTTGGAGATTGGAATCATAGTATAGATTTCTTCATTGGACAGTCAGTTTCGTTACCAAAGGAAGATATTTATGGATTTCCGAATTTCACAACTACAGCAATGGTTGCATTTGCAATTTATTTCGTTTTGTGTTTTTATTTAGTAATTCCTGTTCATTCGGGTGCAGTTAATGCAGCCAAATGGGTATCAGGCAGGGGTAATCAACACTATTGGTTTACTTCTTGCTTTTTAGGGTTTGCTATGGTTAAACATAGAATTAGTTCCTTGCCTAAATGGATACAAGTATTCATGATTATCATATTTGTCGAACCATTTCTAATCCCTTTAACATTTTTCGATATCGGTGGGGCATTTGGAGGTATTTGGGCATGGGGGTATTATTCGAATTCTGTTTTCAGATATGATATTTATTCTGTAATTTTCTGTTTAGTTTACTATGCTGTGGTTGTAATGCCTCTTATCCTATTGGCATCTGCTTTTAGCATTTCTCTTCCGTTCAGACCAATTTTTATTCTTGATATCCTAGTATTTATCTTTGGATTGCTGCTATCATGTTTATCTGTTTTAACGCTTATAACAGAGGCGGCAGGTCTTCATTATGCTATGTTTTCCCCAGGTTTTGTTATCACACCTATAGTAGGAATGCTAATTCTTGTTATTTGGAGAATTACCAAGAAATATGTAGACATGAATACACCCCTTTTATTGAACGTTTTTGAAAGTAAATAATCTGCTTTTTTTTACTTTGGTTTCCAAGGAGATGAGCAATATGGACAAGTAGGTTGTAAGCAATGTGAAAACCACTTTGAAAGGCAAGATCCATGGAACTTTTGGTTACAAGTAGCACATTTAACTTTGGGCATTTTTTGTCCTTCATCAAGATATGAATAGCATATTGTACAAGGATCCTTGTCATGCATTTCTCTTACAACAAAATCATGCCATGCTTTGATTCCAGAATCAATAGATTGAGAGCTTGCAATTGCTGCTGCAACTTTATGCTCACAGGTTTTTGATAGACCAGGCTCTGCAAGATCACATGTAATTTTTGCGTTTTTAAATGGATATGGTGGCATTAGACGGATATCAATTTGAACAGGATTTGTTGCATCATCTTCTTGATATATTGCAACGATTGAAAAGCTCCTATTATTGGAAGTGATGGTGGTTTGGGGTATCTTCATTCTTTCACATTGCTTTGAGATTTTTGCAAATATTTTTGCCGTTCCCTTTTTCTGCATCTCGCTGATAAGAGGATTAAGCTTAGTATTACTTAATGATGTGCTCCACTTTAAAGCTGTTGATGGAAATGTGCGAATCAACAAAACAAACTCCTCGCTTTCAATACTTAGTGTATCAAGAAGGGGAACAAGTTCATCAGCAAAAGAGGGAAGGAGATCTATTCTTTTAGCATAAGGCATTGCTAATAAAGAATTCACAACAAAATACCAATAATTAACATTAGATAGATCAAGTCGACCATCTAATCTTGTTTCAACAAGGTTCCAAGTGTTGAAATAGACTAACAAAGGAACCAATTGTTTTTCTAAAAATGTTGCAGATGATGTTCCAAAGTAATCGCTGCATCCAATGATAAACTGTGGGAACTCAGAAGGAGTGATAAAATGGGCAACCCTAATTGCAGATGCAAATTCTTTTTCAACAGGAGCTGGCAACGGGTAAAACTCAACTGATCGATGTATGATGATTTTGCATATTTCCAACGAATCAAATGGATAATCTGTGTCTCGAATGATAGATAGAACTCTGAGACACAAAAAGAATACAAACCTATCACACTCATGAACAACCTTTTTGATATAATCAATAATATCTGAAACACCATACAACAAAGCAACGTTTCTTGTGAGATATGAAATAACCAATCTAAGCAAAATTGAAGGAGAAACAGAGCTTTCTAAAGATGGTTTTTCTGGTATGGCATGATTCCATTCAAAATGAATCGTTGAAGAAAGCAAATCAGAATTGAAACTACGGGGGAGTTCAATTGTCGATAATGCATTTGCAATCAATCCGTTGACAGATTTAATATGCTGCGAGTCAAAAGTAATATTATTTGCTGAACAGATGCAAGCTAAAGCATAACTTAGATTATTTTCAGCAGCAATTTGGAGGAGATTAGGGTTCTTTGTAGTGAATTCCCATAGTTTCCATGGGACAAATTTCCAATCAATACTCCTGATATATATATAGCAAGGTAACCAAGGGCATCTCTTAATTAAAACTTCTTCCAACAAAAAACAAAAATCGGTGGGATTCATGTTATCAAAACCAACCTGTGTCCAAAACTCAAGGCAAAAAACTGGAGCATCAATAGGTGATACTGCAATTGTTGTTGGTTCAAGTTGTGCATAGTGCAATAATTTGAATGCAGCATCTGCAAGTTTACTTTGATTCTCAGTGTTCACGATTTTGGGTATCAGTCTAACAAGCATGGGAATAATGACATCATTCTCGTCTAATACTTCAATAGAGTTGGATAACAAAAATTTGGTTTGGATAGTTAATGAGGGTTTATAGTATTCAAACAATGATGGATCTATTTGTTTTCCAGAAGATAGAAGTTCTAATACTATAATCTCGGTTTCTTGATCAATAATTGGCTCATTTGGAAATATATAATTCAAAAATCGATAATTCATTAAGTCGATGGTTAAAAGCCTTTTTGTTTGGTTTAAAACATATTCAGATTTGAAACATGAGAAATCAGATGTCCATTTTGGTAAAACATCCTCTAAAATCTCAGGTGTTCTTTCAATAATATAGGGTATCTCCTCAGTTCTAGCATAGAGCATGACAATGTTTGATATTTCATCGGGAGATGAAGAAGAAAATGGAATATCAAAAAAGCTTGGATATATTTTTCTCAATCCAACAGTCCCTTGCGATTTGATAATGTTTTCAATAATTTTTGGAGAAATGCTTTTCCGTGTTTTCAACCAGGAAAATATTTTTTCAGGGTTAACTAACATCAAATAGTCATATACCCGGTTTTCATTCCCATTCTCTAATATGGAATCGAGAGAAAAATCGTCTTTCAGGGAAACATAATAATCCAACGGACACTTCATGAGAAAACGATTTGCAGAGTCAGTTGAAAGAGATTGTTGAAGGAGATTAAGAAGTAGAGGTTTGGAAATTGATATATCTGGATTTTTTTGGGAAATACTAAAAACAACTTTCATCAGGGCTTCACAAGTAGAAAAATCTGTTAATCTGACAATTTCCCTAACACATTGATCAAGAAATTGAGTTGAAGCAATTTTGGCCATTAACTGATCAAGACCAATAGGCTCTGGTTGGTAGAACAAGCCTAAAGATGATATTATTGCATTACTGACATCAGATACTTTTAGAAATGACATTTCTAAACATAGTATAACTAACTTAACTAACCTCTCCTGGCATTTTGGTGATGCTTCAGATTTGAGACACTCTAAAACATTAAAGCACGCGTCATATGATATTAACTTATTCTGAAGACACAAAGTGGCGTAAAAGTAAACAGAGGATCTCATTGATACAGAGGCCTGAGCCTGAAATTGTCCACTGGACAATTTGAGAAGACCTTTTAATGGTGGATTATGTATTGATGAATAAACATCTTCAGAAAACTTGCATGACAAAAGAAGATTTGATGATAGAATAAAAGAAGCTGCAGAAATTCGTCCCCAGTTCTCAAAAGAGTCTGTGTCTGTCAGTTTTGTTTCCATATCTAATAGGTCACTAAATGTTGCTCGAATTAGTAAACACATTTCTCTTCTAAGTTTGGACATTATGAGATTTCGCTTTTCGGGTGTTGGGAAATATTTTTGAACAAGACCTCGCGCAAATTCACTGACTTGTGTATCAGAATCACATGAAAAAAGGAATAATGGAGGAAAAACCGATCCAGCATGATTAGCAATATCCTTTTTCATCCCAGAAATAATACAATCTATCATTTTCAAAGCAGAAATGCGAATACCAGAATCAAACTCCAAAAATGCTGACTCAAAAGAGGCAGATGCAGCTGGAATTATGTTAGTTAATTCAATTATATCATTTAAATCAGATAATTTTTCTATAAGGGAGCGATATCCTTCTTGTTTTTGAGGAACACTTTGCTTGCTTATCTGCGTGAAACAACTTCGTATCCCTTGATCTCTTATTTGGGGTATCAATGCGGCAGCCGGTGCTCTGGCACATTTTTTTCCACCAAACAACTCGAAGTTTGCAAAAGGAACTGGTCGCGGGTTGAAGGCAGATGCGTTGGCTTTTCTCATAATTAAAGAAAAAGTGACCCTATATCAATCAAAAATTTTGATCTTTATGACTTTTATTGAAGCTGGAACTTTACCAAATCAGCGTAGTAGCCACCTTTTTCGAGGAGCTCCTCGTGGTTTCCGGTTTCTACCACTTTCCCTTGGCTGAACACAAGAATCCTGTTAGCATGTTTGACAGTAGATAATCTGTGAGCAACTATAATAGCAGTTTTTCCTCTTCTGAATGTGTCCAATGATTGCTGCACAAGTTGTTCGCTCTCTGTATCGAGGGCAGCAGTAGCTTCATCAAGAAGGAGAATAGGAGAATTAGCAAGGATAGCTCTGGAAATACAAATTCTCTGCTTTTGTCCTCCACTCAAGCTTGTTTGTTGAACTTCAGTCTTGTAGTTATCTTTGATTGCCATAATGAAGTTATGGGCATTACCAACCTGGGCTGCTTCTGCAACATCTTGATCTGTGGCAGACTCCTTAGAGTAGCGGATATTATCACTTATGGACATTGTGAAGAGCACAGGGCTTTGTGGAACTATGGCAATTTGTGAACGGAGGTACACAGGTGAGAGTGTTTTAATGTCAACATCATCAATTAATATCTGACCTTCCGATATTTCGTAAAACCTTTGAAGGAGAGAAAGTGTAGTAGTTTTTCCGCAACCAGATTCACCAACGAGAGCGACGGTTTCGCCTGGATTGACCGAGAAACTAAGATCTTTAACGGCATATTCATCTCTAGTAGAATATTTAAAGCCAACATTACGGAATTCGATTTTGCCTTTAATATTATCCATACTGTTTCCACTTTTCCTGTTCAATTCTGGTTTAGCTCTCATTACTTGAAGAATCTTCGCAGCAGCAACGTTAGCTTTACGGAAATCATCAACAAAGGCAAGTGCTTGGGTAATTCCTAATGTTGCAAACATCAAGGACATCATCAAGATCATTGTATCACCAGCTTCAACGCCTTTTTCTGGCTTTCTAACAATAAGATATGATGTGAAATATAAAATAGATGCAGTCATTGAATTAGAAAGAAAAGTAATAATGCCATCTTTCCATCCATGAGCACTACTTGCAACTCTATAGACTGAGTTAACATTAGTTAGCCCGTTGCAATAATGTTCAGCTTCTTTCATTTCACCATCAAATGCCTTAACAGTACGGAACTGTGTAATAACTTCTTCTGCCTTGGAAGCAGCAGCTGATGAAGTTTCATTATAACTATACCAAAGCTTATCGACATATTTTTCACCGAGATAGTATGTCAATGTAACCAAAGGTATTACAATAAGAGAAATTGTAGAAACCAACCAGCTGGTATAGAAAGCAAGTATAATACCGGCAATTGCTTGTGATAATCCTTGAACAACTTGGAGTGCTTTATCAATATATGTTTCTCTGACAAGAGTAACATCTTCAGATAATCTTGAAATCAAAATACCCGTTGATGCTTTGTCATAATAATCTATACTCTGTTCCATAAGTGATGAGAATAATGCATGTCGTAAATCAACTACAAAAAGAGGATTAGCACGAACTCTTAAACCCATAGTGAGGGACATGATAATAACCATTGCACAAATGATATAAATCATTTGCTTTGTTAAATTCCACATTGAATCTAAAAAGTTTGTACCAGATGCCATGACTGATGCCATGTCACCCATTGTTAAATTCATCAATATTGGCATCGCACCTGCAACTACAGCAAATATTGCTGATACAGTAAGATATCCCTTTTTTCTATATAGTTTAAGCATAGAAAAGAATTCTGTACCAGTAACCTCAACATTTTGATCATCTTGTGACCCTTGGGTCTTGAAAACAGTCATTCTTGGCGGCATTCTTGAAAATGATTTTTAGTTTTAATTGGTCAACGATTATTTAGAGTTCTGTTATTAATTTTCTGAGAGTTTGTGTCAAAATATGTATGAGATTTTTTTTATAGATTAAATATGTAAGAGAAAAATATGGTGTAAATAACCTTTCATTTTATCGTACAGAAGACAATTGGAAATTGGGATATCCATCATGCTATTTGTCAGTATCCCATTTTTAATGTTGTTTAAGGTTGGACGGATTTTGGGAATGCCATCTGTTTTAAGCTTACAATGTAATGGATATCAAAATTCGAGGCTTTCTTATACTTCTTCGTCGATTATTATTGCTATGTGTGTTTTTATGAACCTTACCGAATCTAGTTACAATGGTGGATCAGTTTGCTATGTTGGATCTGGATGTATAAGCTTTGTAGATTGTACATTTGCCTTTTCCAAATCTTCTAATACTGGAGGCGCCATTTACACAGAGCCAATGGATTGTTCTCTAATAAGAGTATGTGGATATCAGTGTCAATGTGGAGTTAGTTGTAATTTTGCCTATTTAACGTCATCATCATCATTTAATAATGTAAGCCTTCTCACTGTTACAAAATGCACTGATATTTTTTATGGAGACTATTCCATTTATATGAACTATGGAATACAAAACGTATTTAACTTTAATTCTTCATATAACAAATGCCAATATGGGTCTTCCATTTTTTATAATTTGGCCTATTCCACTGATGTTCAATACAACATTCTGTCCCATAATCGAGTGTCAAATTATATTTGCTTTTGTTTTAAAGGCGGTGTTTCATCAGTGAAGTCCACCAGTGTTATTGATTGCAATAGTCCAAGCCTTTCTGTGTTATATACATATGGGGGCAATTCATTGAACATGAATACTTGTGTTTTTATGAATAATTCCGATGCACTTATATATGGTTCAAACAGTATTTATATATCAAATTGCGCAATTTCTCATGGCTCTAATGCAATTTCTGGATTAGTTACCATTGGAGATAATGTTATTTATACTATCTCAAACCTTCCATTAATGGACATTTTTTCATCTGCTTTTTGTGATGATCATATCTTGATCATTGCTTCTAAATCCAGATCATATTCAGAGATTCGAGTAATATTCAGTATTTACCTATTATCAAATGCTGAATAAATGATTATCAAGCAAATTTCGAATCAATTATTATTAAACAGTGATTTAAACTCATGAAGCTTTACTTTCTTATGCTTCAAGAATCGGTGTTTGGCAGTCTGGAGGAATTGAGCTTTGTATTTCTAGTTCCTTCTCATTTTGTGAGTCGTTTAGTATTGCTATAACAATGGCTCCAAAAACTATAACTGCTGCAATTGCCAAATATGTGAAGTTATAGACTAACCAATTAGTTAATGAAGAAATACCTCTTCTCTTTTGTTTCTCATTGTCTTGAAGATCATTGTAAGGACTGGAGATCAATGTAATAAATGTTGAAGAATTGAATGAAGGAGTGTTCGAATCTGAATGAATGACTGAGGATGTGTTGATTATTGGTTGATTAGTATAAGAATAATTAGCAGTTGGTTGATTTGAGTTAGAATAGCTAATTGTTGGTTGGTAAGAATAAGAATAATTAGCAGTTGGTTGATTCGAGTTAGAATAGCTAATTGTTGGTTGGTAAGAATAAGAATAATTAGCAGTTGGTTGATTTGAGTTAGAATAGCTAATTGTTGGTTGGTAAGAATAAGAATAATTAACACTTGGTTGATTTGAGTTAGAATAGCTAATTGTTGGTTGGTAAGAATAAGAATAATTAGCAGTTGGTTGATTCGAGTTAGAATAGCTAATTGTTGGTTGGTAAGAATAAGAATAATTAGCAGTTGGTTGATTTGAGTTAGAATAGCTAATTGTTGGTTGGTAAGAATAAGAATAATTAGCAGTTGGTTGATTCGAGTTAGAATAGCTAATTGTTGGTTGGTAAGAATAAGAA
>Ga0209639_1000712_pt1 | contig 41958 bp, 35 predicted proteins | sample EPASupsiteHSE605_FD_187268 | JGI IMG/M metagenome (GOLD analysis project Ga0209639, IMG submission 187268) | Bioremediated contaminated groundwater from EPA Superfund site, New Mexico - Sample HSE6-05 (SPAdes) (version 2) | ecosystem: Environmental > Aquatic > Deep subsurface > Groundwater >... | reverse complement strand
CAAGATACCTCGTGGAAGTTACCCCGCGACTACACTCTCAATTTGTACTGGCCGTTTTCACCGGAATGGCGGCCGCATTCCAATCGGAACGCCGGCCGTTTTCCCATCGGAATGGTGGCCGTTTTCCCGCCGGAACGCTGGCCGTTTTCGTCCGGAATACGCAGCCAGTAAAGACAGATAGATATGGCGCAGCCTGGCCGGCACGGGAAAGGCCACCACATGAATTCTCCTGCTCGCGCCAACAAAAAGCCATACAAACAGCCGGATGCCCTGAAGATCACGCTTTGCTGAGCCCACGGCTGACAACCAACCAAACCCTCGCCTTCCCGCCAATACTTGTGCCCTTTTCCCTCCCGGGGCTAAAAGGATCTTTCAACGCATTGAAAGATCCTTTCACTCTTTTTTCTTCCCTCTCTTCACCATCCGGGCAAACGCCGCCTGTCTTCTTACGTGTCCACGAGGAGGCAATGAATCCTGCCGGGCAAGCTTGATCTCTTTCCTTATTAGTTTCGGGATGTTTGCGGCCAATCACCATTCTGGCTAAACAGTGGGTCAGGGTATGGCATGGTGATTGCCTTACAGGAGGAACCACGGTCGTCCTTGTTTTCCAAGGCTACTTGACCTCAAACAGGACGATCCCAATCAACATCCACCCACTACTCAGCCATGCACAAACAGTTAATTTGGGGAATTCTCCTTGCTGTGACCTTGAGTGGTTGCGCCGGAGCCAAGCGCGCACCCGAGTCGATCAGACAGGAACCGTCGCCTATGGGGAAAGCGTCGCAACACACACAACCCGTCGATTCCCCAAGAGCGGAGCAGGCCAAAGCAACGGTTCAGGAGATCACGGACGTGCTTACGCTTGACAAGGTCTTGGCGCAAACCCTGATGGGAAGCCCGGAGTTGGCCGCCATATCCTGGGACACGAGAATAGGCGAGGCAAGGACGCTGCAGGCAGGCCTGCTGCCCAATCCTGATCTCAGCTACAGTATGTCCGATTTTGGCGGCTCCGGAATGTACAGCGGCTTCGAGATTGCGTCCTCTTCAGTGCAGTTGGGACAACTCATCGAATTGGGGGGCAAGCGCTCCAAACGCACGCATTTGGCAGCGGCGGAGAAAGAGTTGGCCGATTGGGATGTGGAGAGCAAGAAACTTGATGTCCTGGCCGACGCTAATAGAAATTTTCTCGATGTATTGACCGGGCAGGAAAAAGTCAAGCTGGCGGAAGAGTTGGTCCGGCTTGCCGCACGCGCTCGCGACACCGTGTTGGAGCGGGTTCAGGCGGGCAAAATATCTCCGTTGGAAGGAACCAAGGCCGGGGTCGCACTCTCTGAAACCGGTATTCAACTCGCTCGCACCAAAAACGAACTCATTGCCGCACGCAACCGTCTGGCGACCAGCATGGGGCTCGGAGCCGTCACCTTTCAGCAGGTGAGCGGCAAGCTGGATACGCTCGCCCCCATTCCTTCGCCCGAGGCGCTTAACGCCTACCTGGACCGCAACCCCGATATCGCCCGATGGGTCAAAGAAAAGGAGCAACGCGACGCCACACTGGCGGTGGAAAAGGCCAAGCAAATCCCTGATCTCACGGTGAGTGGCGGTATGCAATTCTACAACGACACGAACGATTCCGCCTTAATGGTCGGCGTCTCCATCCCCCTGCCGCTCTTTGATCGCAATCAGGGGAATATTGCCGAGGCCGAACACCGGCGGGCCAAGGTTCGCGAGGAATCTCGAACCTCCCGCGCGAAGGCCGCTTCCACCTTGAGCGATGCCTATCAGATGCTGGCCTCCTCTCATGCCGAATCAAAAAGCCTGCAGAACGACATCGTTCCAGCGGCCCAAAAGGTTTTCGAGGATACCAAGGAAGGTTTTCGGGAAGGCAAGTTCGATTTCCTGGAATTGCTGGATGCGCAGCGAACGCTGTTCATGGCCAAAGAGAGTTACATCACGTCGTTGTCCAACTATCACAAGGCGGTCGTGGATGTCGAACGGTTGATTGCGACCCCGCTGACTGAAGTGACCGAAGCGCGTCCACAAACGGAGAACAAACAATCATGAAACGAGCAACGTTGTTGATGGGCTTTGGGATCGGTCTGCTGTCCTGCTTTATGGCAGGAGCTATTTTTGATCTGCCGGGAACGCGCCCGGCCTACGCACAGGAAGCAGGTGAAAAGCCCGATTCCGCAGCTCTTCCGGCATCGCCGCATGCGGAGAAGGAGGGCGAGGAAGCAGAGGAGGATGTCATTCTCCTCTCCAAGGAAGAGCAGCAGCGGTTCGGCATCCAGGTGGCGCAAGCCGGTCCGGGAAAACTGCTCAACTATCTTGAATTGCAGGGGGAGGTGAGCATCAACAATGATCGTTTGGCGCACGTTGTGCCCAGGCTGTCTGGCGTGGTCCGCGAGGTGCGCAAAAGCGTTGGCGATGTTGTCCGCCAGGGCGAGATCCTTGCTGTCATCGAAAGCCGGGAGCTTGCCGATGTGCAAGCGGAGTATCTTGCGGCCATCGAAAAATTAGCCCTGGCCCAGGCGAAGTATGTTCGGGAAGAGCGGCTCTGGCAAAAGAAAATATCGGCAGAACAGGATTATCTCGACGCCAAGCAAGCGGTTGCCGAATCCAACATCGCCACGCGTGCGGCCAGGCAAAAATTGCACTCGCTCGGTCTAGCGGAGGAGTATATCCGCCTGCTTCCCAAACGCCAGGCCGGCGCATCCTACACCAGGTTCGAGATCGTCGCCCCGTTCGACGGTTCGATCATCGAGAAGCACATCACTTTGGGAGAGACCCTGAAAGAGGACACGGATGCGTTCATGATTGCTGATCTGAGCACACTCTGGGTCAATTTCAACATCTACCCCAAGGATTTGCAGCATATCCGTCAAGGACAGGAAATCTTCATCGCCACAGGGCAGGACACACCCGATGTCGAAAACACCATCGCCTACATTGCGCCGGTGGTGAAAGAGGAAACCCGGACTGCCTTGGCGCGGGTGATCCTGCCCAATCCGGCAGGACTGTGGCGAGCAGGGATGTTCGTCACCGCCCGTGTGGTGGTTGGCGAAGGCGAGGAGGCTGCGTTGGTCGTTCCGAAAACAGCGCTCCAGACCGTGGAAGAGAAGACCATGGTTTTCGTCGCCACTCCGCAAGGTTTCGAGGCTGAGCCGGTGCAAGTCGGGCGATCCAATGCGACCCATGTGGAAATCACCTCCGGTCTTTCCGCAGGGGCGACCTATGCGCTCACCGGCACCTTCACCCTCAAGGCGCAGCTTTCAAAAAGCGCTTTTGGCGACGGACACGGTCATTGAGGAGAACCGACCATGAACAGAATCTTTCAATTTGTACTCCTCAACAGGCTGCTGGTGTGCGTGCTCGGCTTGCTCGTCCTGGCGGCCGGATCTTTGAGCTACCAACGCTTGCCGGTGGATGCTTTTCCCGATGTCACACCCGTGCTGGTGCAGGTCTTTGCGGAAACCGAAGGCTTGGCGCCCGAAGAAGTGGAAAAGTATGTCACATATCCGGTGGAAGTCGCCATGAACGGTCTTCCCAACCTGCGCGAGATCCGTTCGGTGTCGAACTTCGGTCTGTCGGTGACTAACATCTACTTCAAGGACGGCACCGATATCTATTTTGCCCGGCAACTGGTTGGTGAGAGGTTGCAGGTCGCCAAGGAAGAGATTCCCGATGGATTCGGCGATCCGGAAATGGGGCCAATTTCCACAGGCCTCGGTCAGATTCTTTTTTATTTTGTTGAAGACGAGACTGGTAAGCGCACTCCCCAGGAGCTTCGAGAAATTCAGGACTGGCTGATTAAATTCAATCTCCAAACAGTTCCCGGCATCACGGAGGTGCTCTCCCTCGGTGGCGAGGTCAAACAGTATCAGATCAAGATACGTCCGGCTGAACTACTCCGCTACAAGCTCTCCCTTGGCGAAGTGATCACCGCTATCAAGACCAACAACTCAAACGTGGGGGCTCAATACATTGTAAAGAATGCGGAGCAGTACTTGGTGCGATCCGTGGGGCTGGCCAATGACATAGCCGACCTCAAGGATATAGTGCTTAAGACGGCGGATGGTACTCCTGTTTACCTGCATCAGGTTGCCGATGTGGAAATAGGCGGGGAACTGCGCCAAGGTCTCTCCACAAGGGACGGCAAGGGTGAGGCGGTGGTTGGCATGGTGCTGAAGCTTATCGGGACCAACACCTCCGAGGTTATCGAGAAAACCAAACAGCGCCTTGTGGAGATCAACAAGGTGCTCCCCCCAGGAATTAAAGTTGTCCCCTATTATGATCAAGCCACTTTGGTGGCCAAGTGTATTAAAACCGTTACCGACGCTCTTTTGGAGGGCGTCGTTTTGGTAACCTTGATCATCCTTTTGTTTCTCGGTGGTATTCGTCCCAGTCTGGTGGTGACACTCTCCATACCGTTCTCCATTCTTTTCACGTTTATCTTGATGTATTTGTTCGGGATATCCGCCAACCTCATGTCCATGGGCGGGCTTGCTATCGCGATCGGGATGCTGGTGGATGGAACGATCGTCATGGTGGAAAATGTGGATCGTATGTTGCGAGAAGCAGATCCTTCAGAATCACGTTTGCACATTGTGATGCGAGCCTGTTCTGAAGTCGGTCGTCCTATCTTTTTCTCGATCCTTATCATCATCATCGTCTTTTTGCCCCTGTTTACCCTGCAAGGAGTGGAGGGTAAAACATTTCGGCCGCTGGCCACCACGCTGGCAATCGCTATGTTGGGTTCCCTTATTTTTGCTCTTTTTCTCGCCCCTGTCGCTGCCCATATCCTTATGCGGCGCCCCAAAAGCAGCAAGACTTTCGGAGAAACTCACGAACCGATCATCATTCGCTATTGTCTCAAAGTATATGAGCCCATGGTGCATTTTTTTGTAAGGCGGCGTCGCCTGGCTGTAGCTTTGGCTGTGGGTATTCTTGTCATCGGTGCGCTGATTTTCCCACGCTTAGGCTCCGAGTTCGTTCCTCGACTCAACGAAGGAGATCTCTTGGTGCGGGCTACCATGGCCCCATCAATATCACTTGAGGAAGCGCGTGACACCATGACTCGGTTTGAAAACCAGCTTATGGAAAAATTTCCTGAAGTGGTGCGTATCGTGACGCGGGTTGGCCGTGGTGAGGTCGGGGCTCATGCTGACCCAGTTAATAGCGCCGAAGCTTTTGTGGGGTTGAAGCCCCAAAAAGAGTGGGTGACCGCCAAAAATCCGGATGATTTATACGCCGAGATGAGCGAGGCCTTTGAAAATTTCCCCGGCGTGCAATTCAACTTTACCCAACCCATTGCTGCCGCTGTCGATGAACTCCTGACGGGCACCAAGGCTGAGCTGGCTATAAAAATATTTGGACCTGATGCGGAAGTGCTCAAGGAAAAAGCGGCGGAAGTGGAAAAAGTTATCAGGACGGTGAAAGGCGCCGCTGATGTGCAAAAGGACCAAACCACCGGAACGCCTCAGGTGCGAATCTCAATGAAACATCAAGCCTTGGCCCGCTACGGTGTAAACGTGGCAGATGTGCAGGAGGTAATTCGCACAGCGGTGGGCGGGGAAAAGGCAGGGCAGATATTCGAGGATATCCGGCGATTCGATATTCTTGTTTGGTATGAACCCAAAAGCAGGGACAGCGTGGATGCCATTCGGCGCATAGTGGTGAAATCATCTACCGGTCTTAACATCCCCTTGGCAGAACTAGCCGATATCGAAGAAATTGTTGGACCACGTCAGGTGACACGCGAGAACAATCAACGATTCATAACCGTGCAATGTAACGTGCGTGGTCGGGATATGGGGTCATTTGTCCAGGATGCTCAAGCGGCCATTGAGACTCAGGTAAAATTTCCCCCAGGTTACATTACCAGTTGGGGAGGGCAATTCGAGTTGCAACAGGAGGCCAACAAACGTCTGGCTGTGGTGGTCCCTGTCACTATTTTCATTGTTTCGCTCTTATTATTCAGCAGTTTTAATTCCCTGAAAAACACGGCTCTCATCCTTCTTAATATCCCCTTGGGTTTGGTGGGAGGGGTTGCCGGGTTATGGGTGTCTGGCCAGAATTTATCCGTCCCGGCATCTGTCGGTTTTATTGCCCTCTTTGGTATCGTGTTGGCCAATGGCATGGTCCTCGTCACTTACCTGAACCAACTGGTAAAAGACGGCGTCCCCATTGATGAAGCCTCCGTGAGAGGAGCCTGTCTACGGTTGCGCCCGGTGCTGATGACCGCACTCTGTGCCAGCCTCGGCCTCATTCCCCTGCTCTTTTCGTCTGGTACAGGGAGCGAAGTGCAACGGCCGTTAGCAACGGTGGTGATCGGCGGGTTGGTTACCTCAACTTTACTGACCCTCCTGGTGATTCCGGCAATATACAAGTGGTTTGCGGTCACCGTGGAGCGGGAAACGCCCGTTGCCGCAAGCAAGCTGCAAATAAAATGAATGGGCTGCGAGGACCTGTCATGAAAGAAATTAAAGCATATATCAAACGGCACAAACTTGGCGAGGTGACGCTCGCGTTACAAAAGATTGATGGGCTGACTGGTTTGAGCGTCTCTGACATCTATGGATTCGGTCGGGGCCGAGTGCGAAACGAGCCGGAAAAAATAACCGAAGATATGGTGGATTTCCTCCCGCAGGTGAAAATCGAGCTGATCTGCCACGACGTATTGGTTGAGGCGATTATAGCAACCATAGAGCGAGCGGCGCGAACAGGATTGCGCGGCGACGGCAAGATCTATGTGTCACCGGTCGATGATGCCATCCGAATCAGTACCGGAGAGCGCGGCGAGTCGGCTGCATGAATGCTGTCAACCAAAATGACACACATGAAAAAAATAATCTTGTGCAATACGGCGCCTGTATCACACAGGCATACTTCCAGGCAAGCACTCGACAAGCATTTTTTTTACAAAACAAAAAATTGTAAAAAAAAGACGAATACAACAAGTTTATTCGACTGCTTTATTGCCGACAATGAAAACTTGATAGGGGAAAGAATTCATGATCGTGCCCATTTAAATGAACTCTGCAATGTTTTTGATATATCAGAGATTGTTGTCAAAATTACAAACGGTGGCATCTGTCGCAGTGGATGGTTGCATGACGTCAGCTCTGGTGGTGCAGCTATTCGAGTCTCACCTTTTTCATCCAGTAGTGTTGATTTTTATTTGACGTTTTTTCTTGGAACGCGACTCATTAGCACGCATGCGACGGTAAAACACGTGCATGCGATAGGAGGAATGCATATCATTGGATTTGTGTTTGTCGATATTGCTGATAACTGTAAAGAATATTTGCAAGGAAGTGTATATATCACAAAATTGCTTCACGAAAAGAACATGATATAATTGATCAATTAGTTAGTTTTTAAACAACAGCAACTCATCAAAAAAACCAATAAGTCATGAGGTGATACATGAATCGTCCAAACTCAATAAAAAATGCAGCTGTTTTTGCCGCATGTCTGTTCTGCTTTGCCGCTGCATCACAAGTGTCAGCTGAACAAAACGAACAAGAGGCCATTGCCGTGAAGGTTCAATCTGGAAAAATCGATACGCGTATTGCCAACACATCCGCCAGGCAAGAAGGGGATAGTGTGGTCATTGAAGGAGTGGTGCGGCGAACTAAGGAAACGAAAGGCCCGCTGCCGGTTGGGTGCGTTGACGTCAGCATCCGCGACGGTCAAGGGAAGACTATTGAACAGACATTTTCCCCAATAGCATCGACAGGAGCGTATAGAGCCGGAGCCGTTGAAAATCATTTCACCACGCGCATCCCGACGCTGGTTTCCCAAGGCAGTTACGTGGATGTGCAATATCACAACGGATCGCATCGCGGGTAATACATGCATTCTTACTCCGTTGAGGAGCCCATTGGGCCTCCTGGCCTTTCCGCAACCACAAGAGCATGAGGCAACACTATGAATCAGATGAAATTTTTTTATACGACTGTTTCCGCAACGGTAATTTTGCTGTCCATGACAGCCTGCTCCGTTGCGTCAAAAAAACCTTTGAACGCCGATGAATTGGCTGTGGATATCCTCTCGAATTCCGATGTGCAGATCACTCAAGTTGTGGCCAAGCAAAACGAGAACAGCATCTTGGTCGATGGCCAGGTGCGGCGAAAAGTCGCTGGTGGCCGAGGAGTTATCAAAGGACATGTCGATGTGACGCTGAAAAACCGTGAAGGCCAGCCCATTCGCCAGGTGGTCGCGGAGTGCGCCCCTCGCATCATTCCCAGTCGTGGCACGCTGACCTCCTCATTCAACGCCCAAATTCCCCTAATCGCTCCCCAGGACAGCCTGGTCAGCCTGCGGTTTCACAACGGGCCTCATGACGGCTGATATCTGAGATCAAGGCCGGGGGAGCGGTGGCTCGAACAGTCCAGGGAGGTCGTCTTGATCAACAATTGGGTGCAGCTGTTACGGGCAATTGAGTGTTTGAAATTTGTTATGCAGTCCGAAATTCCAACGGTCCAGTGACTATATAGCACTTGCCATAATACAATTATACGAAACGTTATCCATGACACATTTGCGAGAATATTGGGGCTCCAAAGGGACCTCTTTTGAATGGGCCATCAGATTGCGGCACCCTGTTTCCCTTGCCGTAATCTTGGCCTGCACAATCCTGCAACTGGCCACGCCCCCCTCTTGGCCCAAGGAAAGTGTGACCGACCACCTGGCGGATCTTGTTGGGTTCACCTTAGTCGTGATCGCCGTTTTGGGCCGTATTTGGTGCAGCGTTTATATCAGCGGCTACAAGGAGGACCGGATTGTTGACGAAGGACCATATGCCATCGTGCGCAATCCGCTTTATGTCTTCAGTTGCATCGGTGTAATCGGTCTGGGCCTGGCTTCGAATCACCTGTTGATTCTCATTGTTATTGCCGGTGCCTTTCTTCTCTATTACCCTCTGGTGGTGCTGGCCGAGGAACACAACTTGTCTCGTAAATTCGGCCAGACCTACGAGGAATACACGCGTCAGGTGCCTCGATTCATCCCTCGTCGGTTCCGGATAATTGAGCCCGATCCATATCCGGTGCGACCACGGCACGTCAGGCGGGCACTCCAAGAGATCGCCTGGTTTTTCTGGGCCTATCTCTCGCTGCAACTGCTCACCCACATCCAGTAGGACGGTGCGCGCAACCGGCGTCGAACCTTCCGGCGCTATGCGCGCATTATCGCCTGGCCAACAAATAGGTTGATGCCTATTCTTTATTGATAAATTGCTCACTCCAGGAGGCAGGTATGGCATCGATCCAGGAAATACGATTTCAGGTGAACAATCTCGATTGCGCCGCCTGTGCCGCCAAGATTGAACATGCCCTGCGGCAAACCGAGGGGGTGGAGGAGGCTGTGCTTGATTTTGCCACCCTCACGCTGCACCTGAAGGCTGTCGATATCCCAAAAGCATTGGCTGTCATCGAGCACATTGAGCCTGAGGTCACCGTCGTGCCCTTTGCACAGATGACGAATAACGAGCACCATGCCCCGGAACACGGCGACGACCTTCGCCAGCAAGTGGCGATCATCCTCGCGGCGGGTGTGTTGTTCGCCGGCCAATTGCTTTTTGAAGAGCAACTGCATCAATCGTCATGGGCCTGGCTGGAATATCCTATCATGATTGCCGTTTATTTGCTGGCCGGATGGAGTGTTTTGACCGGTGCCCTGCGCACGCTGCGCCAGCGGCATTTTTTCGATGAAAATGTCCTCATGGTCATCGCCACCCTCGGCGCCATGGCTATTCACGCCTTGTCCGAAGCGGTCGGCGTGATGCTGTTTTTCAAAATCGGCGAATTGCTGCAGGATAGGGCCGTTGCCCGATCGCGGCGATCAGTGCGCGCATTGCTGGCGGCCCGCCCCAATCATGCGTTGCTCAAGACCGAAACTGGCTTGATGGAAACCACCCCTGATCGGGTGCGGGTGGGAGATTGTATCCTGGTGAAGCCCGGAGAAAAGGTCGCCCTGGATGGGGTAGTGGAGGAAGGGGTTTCCCAGATGGACACCTCCCCATTGACTGGTGAACCTGTTCCAGTGCAGGTCGGGCCGGGTGATGCGGTGATGGCCGGAAGCATCAACACGTTGGCGGCCCTGTCGGTGCGGGTCACCAAACCCTTTGAGGCCTCGTCCATTGCCAGGGTGCTGGAACTGGTGGAAAGCGCGATGACCCGCAAGGCGACCACCGAAAAATTCATCACCACCTTTGCCCGTTATTACACGCCAGCGATGGTGGGGATTGCGGCGGTCATCGCGCTGGCGCCGCCCCTGTTCATTGAGGGCGCCCAGTTCTCCACCTGGATCTATCGAGCTCTAGTCTTGTTGGTTATCTCCTGCCCGTGCGCCTTGGTGGTCAGCATCCCGTTGGGGTATTTCGGGGGCATTGGCCGGGCCTCGCGGAGCGGCATCCTCATCAAGGGCTCGATGTTCATCGATGCCCTGGCCAAGGTGAAAACCGTTGTCTTCGATAAAACCGGCACTCTGACGCGAGGCGTCTTCACTGTCAATCAAGTCGTGACGGACAACGGCTTTACTGCTGATCAGCTGTTGCACATGGCGGCGGCAGCCGAACTCCACTCCGATCATCCCATTGCCAAATCAATTGTCGAGGCAGCGAGAGCCAAGGGCTTAATTGTCGAGGCTTCCCTGGTTCGAGAGCACGAGGCTATCCCCGGCAAAGGCGTTAGCGCGGTGTACGATGGCAAGCGTATTGAGGTGGGCAACGACGCCTTACTTCACGCGCACGATATTGACCATGGGAGCTGCGGTGCCAATGGCACCGTGGTGCATGTGGTGGTCGACGGCCAATACGCTGGATACCTCCTCATCGGTGACCAACTCAAAGCGGATGCACGGGTCACCGTGGAACGGCTGCGTGCCGCCGGCGTTTCCCAACTTGTCATGCTGACCGGCGATAACGAATCGGCAGCCGCTGACATAGCATCGACACTCAAGCTGGATCATTTTTTCGCCGGGTTGCTTCCAGAAGACAAAGTCCGCATTTTTGAACAGATTCGTGCGAAACGCTATCGGCATGGTGCGACGGCCTTTATCGGTGACGGCATCAATGACGCCCCGGTTCTTGCCCGGGCCGATGTCGGAGTGGCCATGGGCGCCCTGGGTTCCGACGCGGCCATCGAAACCGCCGATGTGGTGCTGATGACTGATGCGCCATCCAAGGTAGCTGAGGCTATAGACATCGCGCAACACACCCGAAACATTGTTCTCCAGAATATCGTCCTCGCCTTGACCGTCAAGGCGGTCTTTCTGGTGTTCGGCTCCTTTGGCTTGGCCTCCATGTGGGAGGCGGTATTTGCCGATATGGGGACAGCCCTGCTTGCCTTGCTCAATGCCACACGGGCGCTTCGCCCCTCTCAACCTGCAAAAATCCTTGACTCCTAACCCCGCACCATAGTTGCTCTCCACGATCTTTTGTCACGCAACGTTTGTTGATAAATTTTAGTCTGAGCAGGTGCCGGAAAAGAGCCTTTCCGCATCCCTTTGGTGAAAACCGCGCTCCCTGATCAAGAGCGCTGTCTGGGCTATGTCATAACCAATTCGCCTAATCTCCAACGTGTTGCGACAGTTGTCCCATATAACGTATTTTGCATGCGGATCGCCGTCTCGAGGTTGGCCGACCGAGCCAACATTGACGATATGTCGACAACCAGGTCTAAGCTGAAGGAGATCGTGCCGCAACGAGGCAACCTCAAGTTTTTTTTCATCATAGTGAATGAGCATCAAGCGGTGGGAATGCCCCGCAAAGGCGATATCAAATTGAGTCGCCGCAAAGAGTTCTCGAATTTCAGGTAAACTCATATGATGCAAATAGGTCGTCGGTGAATCAGGCGGACAGCCATGTACCAACAACGCTCCTTCCATTTCCCGAACGGATGGAAGATTTTTAATATATAACAGAGATGCGGCCGACAGATATTTCAGAGTCTGCTCCAATGATCTGATCGCAAGTGGTGAAAGATCGCCGCGAGCATCCTTATCGACGACAGCCAACTCATGATTGCCCAAAATATTCGGGATGCCTCTTCTTTCCAATAGGCCGAGCACCTCTTCTGGTTGCGGACCGTACCCTATTGCGTCACCAAGATTGACAATCCGGTCGACACCTGACCGCTCGGTATCGTGCAAGCAACGGATAAACGCTTCAAAATTCCCATGAATATCCGACATCACCGCTATTCTCATTCTCGTCTATCTCGCAGAATTGCTGGCGGTGGTGCTTTTCACTGTTCTAAAGCCAATCTCTTCGAATCCTTCCCAGGGGAAACGATTAACGATCGAGGGCAAGGAGCTCTTATCTTTAGCCTCCCCTTCGACACCACCAACGACCGCATAACGATTCGTTTTCGACGGATCTGTGACGGCAGCTTGCTCGCGATAAATCCATTCACCGATGTCATGATTCAACCCTTTAATACCCAACAGATTCGGAAAAAACGATGCTGCAGACAAGAGAAAGATGGAAGATCTTGATGCGGCTCTATTGTCAGCGCTCAAATTTCTCTCGCTTGGACCTCCACTCACACTTTCTGAAAGTTCATTATTCATTTTCGAGCTGTCTGCGCCCTTGACTATCACATACAGCATCTCCATCTCTGTCGGCAAACGTCTACCGTAGTAGGTTGCAAAAGCTGAAGCGCCATAGCCGGTAACTCGCAAAACTGGATTCGAGGCGTGGGAGGGATCATTGACATGAAATTCGTTGTTTCGGTAAACGATTGGTTCGTATCCCGCGCGCACTTCGCCCAACAAGAACCAGTTTGCGCCTCCCCCTTTCACAGTTCCGCTTTCTAGGGTGATCTGTGAAAGATTGTGATTCAAAAAATCGACGAATTGTTGGTTGGTGACGAAAAACTCATCCATGTAAAAAGGGGTGACCTGCACCGATTGCTCTTTAATTTTAGATGAAATCGATGGAATCGTGAATTCCCCTCCATTAATAATATGATTCTTTCCAATATGCTCAGACGCAAACGAAACGTTTCCTGTATCTGGCGTTTCGGTGACTGTTACGTTACCTGGTTTAGCTTGAAGTTTTTCTTGGCTTGATCCTGTTGATATGTTGTTCTTCAGTAAATCAAATTCGTGGTCACTCGTGAAGTGCCAAACGGTTATCGACAATACCGACATCGCCACGACAAATAGACCTCCCCACATCCATTTAGATCGCAAAAGTTGGAATGCGTTATGCGGGCGAGGTGATTGCTCGACCTTGTTGCGCATCTCTAATGCATGAATCGCACGTTCGAGTTGATCGAACAACTCCTGAACGGATTTCGTCCGCTCGTCTTTGCTCTCCACCGTGGCCGTTTGAATAATTTGGTCCAGTTCATGAAAAAAAGGTGTTTCAGTCTCGGCCAGTTTAGCCACTCTAAATGGAAGAGTTCCGGGTTTGATTTTGCCATCGACAGCTTCAAAAAGAATTTTACCGAGGGAATAGATGTCGGCGCGTTGATCAGCCCTTTTAAAATCGAAGTAATGTTCCGGAGACATATAGGGCGGGGACCCTTTGACATCGATGGATTGCGTTACCGGCTTCAGGTTACAAGAACGCGCCAGTCCAAAGTCAGCGATCTTTGGGGTATCCTGGTCCATGAAAATATTTTCAGGCTTGAGGTCACGGTGCACGATGCCGTTATCGTGCAAAGCCTTCACCCCGGCAAGCACCGGCATGAAATACCGCTTTATCCAGTTATAAACGGCGGCTTCATCCGGGTAAAAACCTTCTTCCGACATGGTGACCCACAGGGACCCGCCGGGAATGTATTCCATGGCGATATACTCTATGGAGACGTCTTGATCGCCCTTTTTTACGATGATGGAATCATAGTCAAAAACCTGCAGCACATTGGGATGGCGAATCTGGGCCATGGCCTGCACTTCCCGTCGGAACCGCTGAACCATTGTCTCGGTCTCTCCGCTCCCCTCGTCAAGGGATTCGAGCCATTCCCGCGCAACAACCTTGATCGCAACATCACGATTCAAATTGGCCTGATGTGCCCGATAGACCTCACCCATTCCCCCCTTGTCGATGAAGCCAAGAATCACCCATTTGTTGTTGAGCACGTCACCAATTTTGAGCATGGTTTTAGATAAAGTTGTCATTTCGTCCCCTTCCACCCCTTGAGCGTTTTTTCAATCAGCTCGCGCATACTAGCTTCGCCGCAACTAATCTGCAACCATCGTCTCTTCGTCGGTGGATTGATTTATGGAGCCACCTCTGTCGGTTGTAGTTGTCGGGCGTAGCTGTATTGGTGGTGAGATCTGGATCTCTCGGCAAGGAATCTTACAGCCATTATGACCCGGAAAGCATCTCTTTCATTTTGACAAATTGTTCCTCTGAAATTTCTCCACTGGCAAAACGTGCTTTTAAAATGGCCAAGGAATCAAGTCGATCCTTAGATGACCCTCGCAAACTACGCTCCTGGGTTTTCATGAGCCGGATTGCCAAATAAGCTATCAGCAAGATGACAACGCCCCATATCAGGAGCGACAGAAATCCCCAAGGGGGGAAAACGCCCTCCCAGCCTCTTGACATCGATGTGTAATCGCAACCCCACATAATGAACGCTCCCTGCAAAAAATGACGACACGGCTGCCGCATCCAGCCGTGTCGTTTTTCTTATCTGTACCCTACCAGCATCCACACCCACCATACCCACTCATTCCGGCATGGTGCCCCATATTGAAAACCGGCAGGTTAGACGAACGGGCCTTAGCGCTCAACTGATCATGGAGAACAGTGATTTCCCGATTGAGTTCTGCGGCACGTTTGGGATCGGGATTGGAACTGGCCATAAGTGCGTTGTATTCACCTTGCTTTCCGGCGAGATCCTGCCGGAGCGAAGCCGTTTTCTCGTAAAAGTCCTGATAGTTGCCGTTGCTTTGGCCCCCTGCCATCGGTCCGCCCATGGGGCCGCCCCAGTATCCATCCCAGTAGCAGGCCATAGCCTGGGTGCCGATCAGGGTGAAAGTTGCTGCTGCTGCAAGGGTGAGTATCGATTTTTTCATGATTATTTCTCCTGTGCTGTGTTTCGCATGTACGATTTAATTTCCCTGAAGCCATCATTTCCTTCTGATTGCTCCCTTAAAGACGGCACAATTGAACCGTATTTGGCTGCGCCGCCATTTCCCGATTCATTTTTACCAACATCCGCCCATGCCGTATCCACCCATACGAGCATAGTGTCGCGTATTCGGACCCGGCAGGTGAGACGAACGGGCTTTAGCGCTCAATTGATCATGGAGAACAGTGATTTCCCGATTGAGTTCTGCGGCACGTTTGGGATTGGGATTGGAACTGGCCATAAGTGCGTTGTACTCACCTTGCTTTCCGGCGAGATCCTGTCGGAGCGAAGCCGTTTTCTCGTAAAAGTCCTGATATTTGCCGTTGCTTTGGACCCCTGCCATCGGTCCGCCCATGGGGCCGCCCCAGTATCCATCCCAGTAGCAGGCCATAGCCTGGGTGCCGATCAGGGTGAAAGTTGCTGCCGCTGCAAGGGCGAGTATCGATTTTTTCATGATTATTTCTCCTAATCTTTTTGTGTTCTACGAAGAGGTTCATGGCACCATGGTTGCCGTTTGCATGGTTCTTATCAAATTGCGTGCCATGGATTCAATTTGTCGTATAACATATTGATATTATAATATTTATATAGTTTTTTTGTCGAATCATTTGAGCATTTCAAGGTTCGGTGCCACGCGATGTGGGGTTTTATTACCCACCGTTATCGTCATTGACATTGATTGTTGCTAAAATACCCACCTTGTATATAGTAAGATAAAAAAAGAATGATTACTTGAGGGCATCATGATTCCAAAGACACGTCGCGGCAGCCGGTGGCAATTGCCCACATCACCCTGGATTATTATTGGATCGGTGGGAATTCTGCTGATTGTCGTGGTGGTATTGGCGGCGCAAAACTACAGCCGCGAAAAAAAATATATGTCGCAGATTTTAAGCGAGAAAGGCGCTGTTATTGTCAAGGCGGTGGAAGCTGGAGCCAGGACAGGAATGATGGGGATGATGTGGGGTGGCCAGCAAATTCAAACATTGATCGAGGAAACCGCTCAATTGCCTGATGTGCTCTATATCACGGTAGTGAATCGCGATGGTCACGTTTTGGCCAGCAGCAATCGTGAAGTGATCGGCACCCAGGTGAACCCCGACCCCAATGAAAATGGCTCCAAGCCATCCGAGGTAATCAAGGGGCAGTTGAAAAACCCTGACAGCCAGCGACAGTCGTTTGAAGTCTCAAAAATTTTCAAACCGATTTCCAATCACGACGAAGGGGTACATCGAAGAAGTATGAAGATGGAGCCATGCGACGACTGGTGTTGGCCCCAGACAAAACCCGGCGAGGAGCAAATCATACGGGTAGGTCTGGACCCCAAACCCTTTCAGGAGGCACGAAAGGAAGATATTCGCAATACCGTGATCATCTCAGGCGTATTGGTACTCTTGGGACTGGCCGGCTTTGTCTCCATGTTCTGGATGCAAAGCTATCGTTCAACTAAACGGTCCCTGCAAGATACCAGTGCGATCAAGGACCAGGTTGTAACCAGCCTTCCCGTAGGCTTGATCGCCACGGATAAAGATGGAAAACTCGCGCTGAGTAACAGTGCCGCCGAGCGCATTACCGGGATCAATCTGGCTCAGGCGCTGGGAAAGGAACCTGACAGTATTCTCCCCAGCAATTTTTGTGAATTGAAGAAGCTGTTGGATCTTGGCGAATCGGTATCCGAAAAAGAAATGGAGTGTGAATTTACCCTGAAAAAAGTTGTGCCCGTCAGTATCAGCGCCTCAAAAATTATTAATGAAGAAGGGGAGTTTGTTGGCCGAGTATTCATACTCCGCGACCTCGCCGAGGTTCGCCGCCTCCAGGATGAAATTCGCCGCAAGGAAAAATTGGCTGCCATTGGTGATCTTGCCGCCGGCGTGGCTCATGAAATCAGAAATCCGCTGAGTTCCATCAAAGGCATTGCCTCCTATTATAAAGCAAAATTTGCAGACGGCAGCGAGGACAAGGAGATGGCCGGGGTCATGATCGAAGAGACTGATCGTTTGAACCGGGTCATCAGCGAACTCCTGGAGTTCGCAAGACCATCGAAGCTCAACCTGAAGCTGTCGGATCTGAATGAACTCCTGAAACATTCGGCCCGGCTCATTCAACAGGAAGCAACGGTAAAAAATATCCAAATTCATTTAAATCTCACCCCGGATGCAGTGGAGGCCGAGGTTGATCCGGATCGGCTAACCCAGTGTTTTTTGAATTTGTACTTGAATGCCTTACAAGCCATGAAAAACGGCGGTCAATTGGCTATTGCTAGTGCCACTAGGGTTGACGGCAGCGTATCGATCGACATTAAAGATAACGGTTCAGGCATATCGACCGATGATCTGAGTAAAATATTTGATCCCTATTTTACCACCAAGCCGAAAGGTACTGGATTGGGGCTGGCTATAGTTCACAAAATTATCGAAGCCCATCATGGACAAATTAAAGCACGAAGCATCATCGGCCAGGGAACTGTGTTCTCTATAATCTTGCCATTAAAGACCGAGAAATGAGGTAATCATGACGACACAAAACCCTGCCCATATCCTGATCGTCGATGACGATTCGAACCATTTGAAAACTCTCCAGACCATTGTCAGGAGCTGGGGCTACCAGGTCACCGTGGTCGATGATGGCGCCAAGGCGGTTGAAAGCGTCAAGGAACGGCCGTACGCCTTGATTCTGATGGATGTCCGCATGGCCCAGATGAGCGGCATCGAGGCCCTTCTGCTCATCAAGCAATACAATCCGGCCATCCCGATTCTCATCATGACGGCCTATTCATCGGTCGATTCGGCGGTGGAAGCACTCAAAGCCGGAGCGTATGACTATTTAATCAAGCCGCTGGACTTTGAAGCACTTAAAATCAGCCTGTTGCGCGCCCTTGAACATTCAGGCCTGAAAGCCGAGATTGCCGCCTTGAAATCGAAACAGGGCGCTGAATACGAATTGGAGAATATCATCGGTAAAAGCAGTCCGATGAGAAAATTAGTCGAAATGCTGGCCATGGTCGCGCCTTCGGAGGCAACCGTGTTGATCACCGGAGAAAGCGGGACAGGGAAAGAGTTGATAGCCAAATCCATCCATCACAACAGTCGCCGCAAAGACCACCCCTTGATTGTGGTCAATTGTGCGGCAATCACCGAAACCTTGCTGGAATCGGAACTCTTCGGCCATGAAAAGGGTTCCTTCACCGGGGCGGACAAACGGCGCGAAGGGCGCTTTATGCAGGCTGACAAAGGTACCATTTTTCTGGACGAAATCGGCGAAACTTCCCCGGCGATGCAGGCTAAATTGTTACGAGTCATTCAGGAAAGAGAAATCCAGCGGGTCGGCGGCGAAGAGACTCTAAGCATTGATGTGCGAATACTTGCCGCAACCAATCGAAACCTGGAGGAGGAGGTTAAGAACGGAAAATTTCGCGAGGATCTTTTCTACCGGCTGAATGTCGTTAGCCTCCGCATCCCGCCCCTGCGCGAACGCCAAGATGATATTCCGCTGCTCGCCCAGCATTTCCTGGAAAAATACGCAAAAAAGAATCATAAGCAGGGTAAAGGTTTTTCTCCATTGGCGATGGACATGCTGCTTAAATACACTTGGCCGGGTAATGTCAGGGAACTCGAAAACACCATCGAGCGAGCTGTCATTTTCCTGCCGGACGAACATGTAACCGAAAAGGAACTGCCCTCCACCATCACGGAAGCCTATGCCGAAAAAAGCGACTGGATGGTGCCGCCATCTCCGGTTGCAGTTGCAGCTAACCGGCCGCTGGAGGAGATTGAAAAGGAGGCGATCTTGGCCACGCTTGAAGACAGTGGCGGGAATAAAAGCGAAACTGCCCGCAAGCTTGGGATTAACCGCAAGACCCTTCATAAAAAATTGAAAGTATATGGAATAGATTGAAACTCGGTTCCTGGAATATGCCTACTACCATAATGGCATCAGTCATGTATTGATTCGCACCCCCAATCGTACACCAATTCAGCACCTCTAAAGATCAACCAGTCTACGCTGCCCCATTTTTCCCCATGTCATGTTTTTCCTCATGAAGCAGGTGGGTGTTTTTGTAGCACATCCTTCTCTGTTTCTCTCGCCAGCACCAAGCTGTCAAGTGACAAGCAATCGTATTAATTTAATGATATTAAATTGTTAAACGCACCCTGCTCCGCAATCAGAACCTTGGCATTAATATTGCTTCATTGATACCATAAAGCCACAAGGCTACCGGAATGTGCCCGTTTTTGGGACGATGGGCACTGTACAACCAACAAACTGTTTTGGAGGCGACAATGAAACGAAACACGAGGAGTTTTGCAATGCTGGCAATTTTAGCTGTCGTCGGATTCTCGACCATTGCGGCTGCCGATTGGGACGGCGGATCTGGTCACATGATGGGCCCCATGATGGGATCTGGGTGGAATCACGGAAACGGTTACTACGGTGATCTTACCGCTGAGCAAATCTCAAAACTAGATCAACGGCGTCTTGAATTCTTTAAAGCGACAGAAGGCTTGAGGCGGCAGCTCTATGAAAAAGAGGTTGTCCTGCAAGCCGAGCTAACTAAAGAAAACCCGGACAACGGGAAGGCTGCACAATTGCAGAGCGAGGTCTCAAAGTTACGCAGTGACCTTGATCAAAAAAGGTTGGAATTCGAAATTCAGGCCAAGAAAATTGCACCTAACTTCAATCGAGGGCATATGGGCTACGGACCCTATGGTGGGGGGAACTGTATGTGGTAGAACATTTGTAATGGGCGGCTCTCAGGCCGCCCTGTTTATAGAAGAAAAACCCCCTGTGCACGATTGTCTCGGGATCAAGACCAAGTTTCACAAAAAATACAGGCTTGAACATGAATCTCTTGCTATCCGCCCGGAAACGTTAAAGAAGAATAGGTTATCAGAAAGGGAATCCGATGGAAATAAACTCGATTAAGATAGTTAAAAAGATAATCCTGATGGGTGCAATCGTCGGTTTTGCATCGGTGAGTTTGACGGGTTGTGGAATTGGCTATTGCCCCTATACGCACAATTATAATGGGGGGCATCAATTCACTCGTGGACGCATTGATGCTGATGGCCACGCGATGCTTTTACGGGAAACTTCAAGATAGGAACTTGTTTGTTTGAACCTCCAGCAGAGGAAACAAACAAGTTCGTTTTATGCTGGATTTTTTTCGAACCACGGCATATAAATAACACAATATTTCCGACTCATTTCCAATGAGATACCCCTTTCCAGGGCTTAGCTGAACACGATTTTCGTGTTCTTGAATTCCAGGTACCACGCGGCGCTGCCTTTCCCGGCCAGAGACGTTTAATCGCAGAGGCGAACGTCTTTCTTTGACTTGGAAGAGTCGCGCACGCAACCCTTGCTAAACGGATCCATCGATTCGTTTTCCTCTCGTTCATTTTCCCCGTTGAACCGATAGCCATTCCTTTGTTTTTCCGAAGCCGCATTTTCTTTGCGTGTTCTCGGGCAAACTGAACCTATCGTTATCTCAATACATTCCCACCTTCCCATCCATCGGGAGCTGTTACGTCATGCTCCCGGCGGAGCCATGTCGTCTTGCTCCCCAAATTCATAGGAGGCAACACCATGGCGCCATTGCAGGAACAGATCCAATCCATCAACGAACGCTTGCGAGCATTCGGCAACGAAGCGATCCAGGAAATCAAGATGACCGACAAGGGAGGTAACCAGATCGGTCAGATCAAGTACGGCTTTCGACCGCAGTACGTCTTTGACAGCGTCAACGAAGTGCTCGGTCCGGAGAATTGGCGGTACGAACTGACCAAGGAGGAGATTTTTGAGACCCAGGCAGTCGCCGAGGTTCGATTGTTTGTGAAGATCGACGGTGATTGGCTCTGCAAGGGCTCGCACAAGGGACAGATGCAGATCGTCAAAGGCAATGTCGGCGATGCCCAGAAAGGAGCCATTACCGATGCCATCCAGAAATGCATGTCTCTGTTGTCCATCGGCAGCGACGCCTACAAGGGACTGTTGAAGAACGTCTACCTTCAGGGAACGCAACGAACGCAACCAACCGCGACGCAACCGAAAACAAAACCAGCATCCACAACCAACCAACCCGTTGAACCACCTGTCAACCAAAGCGATCCCTCGGCAACCCTGCCCAAGATCGCCGGAGTTACCTTCGAGAACCGCCAAGGGGTGATCATCGCCATCGGCGACCATCTCTTTGACAAGAAGGAACTGCTCAAGGCCGCAGGCTTTCAGTGGGATAGGAATGTAAAAACCTGGATGAAGCAAGCCGCTTAATCACCACAACATCACCCAACCCAAGAGGGAGCGATACCATTCCCTCGGCGGGAATCCGTGTATCCTCCCTCATTTTTTCAGGAGGATACCACCATGTCAGACCAGTTGATGCTCACCCTGCAGGCCGCTCTCCAGCAGCTTGCCATCCAACAGACCAAGGAAACGCTCGGTGATCGGAGCACCTATCTCGGGGCTTCCGACATCGGCTCCTGCCCGCGCAAGACCATTCTCAGAAAACTCCATGCTCCCGAGGCCGACCTCGTCACCCTGCTGCGGCAGCGACGCGGTCACATGGCCGAGGAAGTGGTTGCCGCCGCCTTCACGATTGCCGGATTCAGCAACTTCCAAAGGCAAACCGAGGTTCGACATGCGGGCGCTGTCCCGGTCATGGCCCATCTCGATTTTGTCTTCATCTCGGAAGTGCGCAAGACCATGGCGGTCCTGGAGGTGAAGGCGCCGGAGAATATCCCGGAACACCCTTACGGAGCTTGGGAGACCCAGCTCTATCTGCAAATGGGACTTTTGGCCGACAGCTTCCCCGATTACACCGTGGAGAAAGGCGCCATCCTGGCGGTCAACTTCGGTGATCAGGGAATGCGGCTCTTTGGCGGCTACACCCCCCAGGACATCATCTATCACGGCCTGATCGATAGGGCTGCCACCATCTGGAACCAATACCAAGCCTACAGTGCAGGCGATCTGGCCACACCCTCCATGGAGGCGGGACCGCTCTGCGGCTACTGCCCCTTCCTTATGGATTGCCCCAAGTTCGAGGCCGAGGAGGTGCGGGAGTTGACCGAGAGTGTCGAGATCCTGCTGGAACTGCAACACCAACAAAAGGGTCTGGAGGCTGAGGTCAGTTTTCGAAAGAGCAACCTGCTGGCTATCGTTGCCCAACGTGGTCCGCTCAAGGCTTTTGGCCATCTGCTGCGCAAGGCGGTTCGAACACGAAAGTCACTGGATACGGACCAACTCAACCAGTTCCTCCAAGGATACGACCACTCGCTCAATGATTTTCAGAAGAGCAGTTCCTACACCTTCCTTGAAATCAAGAAAGCCGCCTGAACCGTCAGGCCATTCCCAACCTTCACCCAGGAGATCCCATGCTCTCGAATCTCCCACCCAACCTGGCAACCGGTCTGACTGGCCATCCTTTACCGCATGTCCTCATTCATGTGGAAGGCGGTTTGGTCCAGGCGGTGTACGCATCGGCAGAACTGGACATCCAGGTCTATGACCTCGATGTTCCTTCTTTTGCCACCCCGCTTGAAATCAAGCAGATCCGAATGATTGCTGCCCAGTTCGAGCAGCAACGCCAGGGCTTACTGCAACTCTACTGATTGTTGCGCCTCACCCGTATACCCATAATCGGGGCACTCGACATTTCCCCGTGGCGGGGAGAGGCCTACCCCGTTTTCTTCAAGGAGAACCAACATGTTGAACAAGACCATGCTGATCGGCAATTTAGGCGCGGACGTTGACACCCGGTACACCAAAACCCAGGTCGCAGTGGCCACCTTCCGCATTGCCACCACCGAACGGTGGAAGGATAACGAAGGCAAGCAGCAGGAGTCGACCGAATGGCACCGCATTGTTGCCTTCGGCCGTCTGGCCGAGATCTGCTCCGAGTACCTCTCGAAAGGCTCCCGGATCTATCTGGAGGGCCGTTTGCAGACCCGCAAATGGCAGGACGCGGAAGGTGTCACCCGCTTCACTACGGAGATCATTGCCCGTGAGATGAAGATGCTGGGTGGCGGCGAACGAACCGATATTCCGGTCCCGCCGGAAGACGGCCAGGAACCGCCGCCCTCAGACGACGTACCGTTCTGATTGCCACGCATTGCAGCCAAACAACTCCCCATGCCTGAATCCCGCCTCGCGGGGTTCAGGCCCTCTTTTCCGACCATCAGGAGAAACACATGAACCACCTACCCAACCGACAGGAACATCAACATGCAGAACCATCATTCTGCACGCCTTTTCCCTGGACCATTGCATCCCATCCGGACACCGAAGGTGGATATGTCATCCGTGAGGCCCGCCAGGAGCAACGGACATGGTGCGACCAGGGCTATGACATCTCCACTGAGGAAGGCGACCGGCGCAGTCTTTTGGTAGCCCGGCATGAAGCCGGCAACATCCGCCTGCTCCAGGCCGCCCCGGTTCTGTTTGTTGTCCTACGGGATCTGGTGACTTCCACCGGTACAGCCACTGCGGCTCGCACCGTGCTGGAAGCCATCTTTCCCGATTGGCAACAACTGGAGATCCATGGCAACCAGGGAGAACGACCATGACACGACGTCCGAATCCGCCCGGCAGGCGCTTGATCAATACTGCCTGAGCAAGGGCGAACCCATGGACCCCTCGAAACCACCATCATCGATCTGCTGACCGACCTGCTGCATTTGGCCCGATTAGAGAGGGACTGGATGCCTGCACCATCGGCTAGACCGCGCAGATTCATCTCGTGGTCGAGATCGAAAAGGCACGCATCCTTTAACCACCACAGGAGAACACCATGGCACGACTGGGTTCACAGGCCAAGGCCGGCTTCTATCCGACACCGGAGAACGTCCGTGGCCAACTCAAACAACTGCTCGATCTTGAAGACGGCGCCCGCATCCTCGATCCCTGCTGCGGCAGCGGCAACACACTTGCCGCATTGGCAGAAGGAACAGGTGCCATCACCTATGGCATTGAACTGGATCATGATCGAGCCACCGAGGCACGGCAACGCATCCACCATCTCCTCTGGGGCGACGCCCTGGTGGAGATGCGGATTTCGCCCGGAGCCTTTGGCCTGCTCTACCTCAATCCACCCTACGACTACAGTCTGGAACCGGAGGCTCAGGCCCAGCGACTGGAAGCGCTCTTTCTCAGGCGCTTTCAGGAAACCCTGCACAAGGACGGCTGGCTGGTGCTGGTTGTTCCCTATACAGTGCTGGCCGCCTGCGCACCGGTTTTGGCCCGGCATTTCTCGGGCCTTCAGGTCTATGCCTTCCCGGAAGAAGAGTTTCACACCTTCCATCAGTGCCTGGTGCTCGGGCGGAAACGCTCGCTGGTGACCAGAGCCAAGGCAGCCCACATGGAGCAGGAGCTGAATTGCATCGCCAGCATGGCGCCGGAGATCTTTTTGGCAACAGCTCCGCAGTTGGCAACCTGTACGCAACGTCTGACAATACCTGCGCCCAAACATCCCTGCACCTTCCAGTGCAGCCGGATCGATCCCCGGGAAGCAATCCCCCTGGTCCGCAAGAGCGGGCTGCTGGAGGATCTGCTCACCCACGAACTGGCGCCGGGACAGTGCCACTCCATCCGGCCTTTGGCGCCGTTGAAAAACGGTCACCTGGCCCTGATGCTCGCCGGCGGTTACATGAACGGCGAAATCGAGATGGACGGCCGCAGGCTGGTGATCAAAGGCGTGGTCCACAAGACGGAAAAAATACACTCCATCGCCGAGAACAACAGCGGCGACACCATGGTCACCACCCGTGACCTGTACCAGCCCACGGTCAAGGCCATCGACATGGCCAAGGCCGAGATGCTGATCATCCGCTGAACTTTTTTATATCATCCACACCAACCCATGGGGGAGCATTCCCCGGTGGGGATGTCTCCCCCTCTTTTTTCAAGGAGGCATCATGCACGACTATCTCACCATCCGCAGCAACGGCTTTGTCACCTACTGCGACGGCCTTATCGCCAGCATCGAGGCCGATCAGGCGCGGGCTTACCTGCTCAGTCTGGTCGGTAGCCCGGCCCAGATCCAGGCCACCTCGGCCCACTTCTACAACGGCGGTTTCAGCCGTATCTCCGGGATCGAACCGACTCCTTTGGAGCTGGGACGTACTCCGGGCACCATCCGCTCCATCCGGGCGCGGAAGATCGGCGATGTGGTCAACAAGGTGCTGATCAGTGCTGAGCAGTTCGAACGTAAGGCTCAGCACACCGAAACCGCCTGCTCGGTCATCGTCTTTGGCGAGGACATGGCAGCGGTCAAGCAGCAGGCCTATCACCGCTTGGACAACAGCACCACCATGCCGCTGAAGCCTGCGTGGTGCGACTGGTTATGGGACGAGGTCCTGCAACCGGAGCGGCTCTATTCCTTCGGCAATCCGCACCTGCGGCAGGCCTGGAAGATCAGTTGGCAGGAGGAAGAGTTGGAGACGCAGATCCTGGAAGGGATCCGGCAAGGCTATCTCAGTTAAACAAACTCAAAAGAACCCAATCAGGGGAGGCAATCGGTCCCCTGACGGGGATCGTCTGCCTTCCCCATGGAGGTCAGACGATGGACATCCCTTTAAGCGAATTTCTCGACCAGTGGGGCGAGGTACTCAAGTCCCAGGTTATCACCACCATGCACCCGGTCTATCAGCCCAAGGTGGAGGATCAGTGGGATGCACAGGCCCGCGAGCAACTGGGCCAACTCAAGCGTACCCCGTTTGAGGCCCAGATCCGCTGCGGCATCCTGCCCATTGCCCGGACGCTCTACAAGGAGGACCGCAAAGGCGCCTTCCTGGTGGGGGAGATGGGAGCGGGTAAGTCGATCATGAGCTTGGCTGTGGCCACGCTCGATCCCAAACCGGCCAAGCGTATCCTCATTCAATGCCCCGGTCATCTGGTGCGCAAGTGGATCCGGGAGGCGGAAGCCACGCTGCCCGGCTGCACCTGCATCAACCTCAACGGCCGAGACATGACCTTATTACTCGATCATAAACATAAACCTGCAAAACCTCGGGGCACCGAGATCTGGGTCCTGGGCAAGGAGCGGGCCAAGCTGCACTACCAGCGCAAGCCCGGCTTCATGGTCCGGCAAGGTGCATCCTGCTGCCCGGATTGTGGCGCTCAGGTGATGTTCAATCTGAACGACCCCGCTCCGGTCTGCGAACATTGCCGGGCCCGGATGTGGTCAGCCGACGGTGAACGCAACCGGCGCTATGCCAAGGCCGAGTTCATCAAACGCTATCTCCCGAAGGTCTTCTTTGATCTGGTCATCCTTGACGAGGTCCACGAACTCAAAGGAGGCGGCACCGCCCAGGGTCAGGCCATGTCCTGCCTGATCACCCGCTCCCGTAAGGTGCTGGCGCTGACCGGCACCCTCATGGGTGGCTACTCGAAGGATTTGTTCTTTCTCCTCTGGCGGATGTTTCCCCGGCAGATGGTGCAGGCTGGTTTCGAATACGGCCGCACCCTCGGGTTTGCCGAACGCTATGGGGTGGTGGAGCGAACCTACAAGGCCGACGATCTGGGCCCGGACTGGAATCAGGCCAGCATCGGCCGTAAGACCGGCAAGGCCCGGATCAAGGAGGCGCCGGGGATTTCCCCGCTGCTGCTGCCGGATCTACTCTTGGAGCGTTCCGCCTTTGTCCGGCTGGGCGATGTCAGCCAGGCCCTGCCCGATTATGAAGAAATCATCGTCACCACCCCGATGGATGGCGCACTTCAAACCTCTTATTGCGAACTCGCCAACACCCTGGTCGCCGCCACCCGCAAGGCTCTCGCCTGCGGGGACATGCGGCTCTTGGGCAAGATGCTGCAAAGTTTACTTGCCTATCCGGATGGTTGCCGCTTTGGCGAACGGGTCTATCTCGAACGCGGTGGCGTGGAGGAACTGATCGCCTCGGCTCCGGCCCTGGAAATCAACCTTCTGGCCAAGGAAAAGCGGCTGTTGGAGATCCTGGCAACCGAACGCAAACAGGGCCGCAAGGTGGCGGTCTTCCTTGAACACACCGGCACCCGCGACCTGGTGCCCACCCTGGTGGACAAGCTGCACCATCATGGCTTTGCCCCTTTGGTACTGCGGGGCCAGGCGGTCAAACCGGAACAGCGGGAAGACTGGCTGAAGGAAAACCTCGCCACCGGCCAGTACGATTGTCTGCTCTGCAACCCCAACTTGGTCAAGACCGGTCTGGATTTGCTCGACTTCCCGACCATCGTCTTCTTCCAGTGCGGTTATTCGGTGTTCACCCTCAGACAGGCCAGCCGCCGTAGTTGGCGGATTGGTCAGAACCTGCCGGTCCGGGTCTTCTACCTGGCCTATGCCGAAACCATGCAGGACAAGGCGCTCAGCCTCATGGCCCAGAAGATGGAGACCTCGCTCGCGGTTGAGGGCGAACTCTCGGGCCAGGGACTGGCTGCCCTCTCCGAATCGGAGAACAGCATGCTCTATGAGTTGGCCAAGGCCCTCACCGGTCAGCAGCCTGTAGAGGATGTCAACACCGCCTGGAGCCGGTATCGCCAGCGGGAGTTGGCCTCGGTGCTCGATCTCGATGAGACCGAAAGCGTGACCACCACTGAGGAAACCCGGGTGACCACCACGACCACCATCAGCTCCCCCGATGGGCAAACCGCCCTGGTCCGCCACGAGTTGGTGATCAGGGGGAGGGTCTATCTCCGGGGCAATACGGCGGTGGCCTATGTGGACGGCAACCGGTTCCGGCTGCAAGCCGGGGTGATCTATTGGCAGGAACGCCGGATCGGCAGCTATGACCGCCAAGGTCATGGCGAGATCAACCACAAACCCATTCGCGTCTACAAGCCTCCCCAACTCAGCCATTTCGTTCTGGCCGAGATCCGGCAGGCTGCTTGAAACCAGTCGAACTCAAACCAATCCCAGACGGGGCACACTGCCCCGATGGGCTGTTGTGCCTCGTCCACAGGAGGCACACATGCTCTACATCAAAGATCCCTGCGGCGTCTACCAGCCCGCATCCAAGGAAACCATCCTCTCCGAAGCCCGTAAGCTCAGCGGTTATCAGTTCCGGCGCGGGGCCGCGATTCTGTCGCCCACCGCCGCCAAGGAGGCCATCGGACTCAAACTCACCGGCCTGGAACACGAGGTGTTTGGCTGCCTGTTTCTCGACAGCCAACACCAGGTACTGGCTTGGCGGGAGATGTTCCGGGGCTCGATCAACCGCAACTCGGTCTATCCCCGCGAGGTGGTCAAGGAGGCGCTGGCGCTCAATGCAGCGTCGGTCATCATTGCCCATAACCACCCCTCCGGCGGCATCCAGCCCAGTAAGGAAGATCTGGAACTCACCCGCACCCTGACCGAGATCCTCAAGGTGATTGACGTCAGGGTGCTCGATCACCTGATCGTGGGGGAAGAGATCCTCTCACTCTCCGAAACCGGCCATCACAGCGACTGACACCCATTGGGGACGACCCGATGGGTTGTTCCCTGCACTCAAGGAGCGAAATCATGAACAATCAGAAAGGAACCATCTACGAAGAAATCACCGGCAAGATCATCACTGCCCTGGAAGACGGCGTCAATCCCTGGGCCAAACCCTGGCAGACAATCCATTATGGACCGTTTCGCAATGCGCTCACCAACCGGCCCTACCGAGGGATGAACATCCTCCTGCTCAACCTGGTGGCGCTGGCCCGGGGGCATGTTGATCCTCGCTGGCTCACCTATCGCAATGCCGAGCAGTTGGGCGGCCATGTGCGCAAGGGCGAGAAAGGAGCTGCTGTTGTTTTCTGGAAGTTCCTGCCCGCCAGGGATCGGGACGGCGAAGCAGAGCCCGACGCCTTGACCGATGATGAACAGGAGCGGAAGCTGATCCCCTTTGCCCGCAGCTACACGGTGTTCAACGTTGAGCAATGCGAGGGATTGGAGCTACCGCCGCTGGTCGAAGAAGAGGCACCGGGTGTGGGCGAATGCAACGAGCTGGCGGAGCAGATCCTGGCCCTACCGAACCTAAAGCATGGCGGCAACAAGGCCTGCTATCTGCCGGGCCCGGATATGGTGCTTCTGCCCCATCGATCCAGCTTCGAGCAGGATGATTTCTACTACGCCACTGGCTACCACGAAACCTGCCATTGGACCGGGCATCCCAGCCGGTTGAACCGTGTGTTTGGCGCCCGGTTCGGTGATCTCGGTTACGCCTTCGAGGAGCTGTTGGCCGAGATCGGCGCGGCCTTCCTTGGCGCCCATACTGGAATCCCCTTTGAGGCCATGCGCCATCCGGAGTATATCCACCATTGGCTGCAGATCCTCCAGGGCGACAGCAAGGCCATCTTCACCGCCGCTGCCAAGGCCCAGCAAGCCGCCGACTTTGTCCTCGACAAGGCCGGGATTGTTAGTGTTCAGGAAGATGTCTCCGCAACAAACGAACTCCCGGTTGCGGCGTGAGAGGAGGTGGTGATGAACATGAAAAGGTACAACATTCCGGTGATTTTTGAATTCAATGGTGAATTCTGCATCGAAGCGCCTTCACTCACAGCAGCGAGACGCTCTGCGCAACACCATTGCGGGCTCACCATAGGCACGGTCCATTCGACCTTGCCACCCGATCAGGTTGACTGGAGTTTTTCCTGCCATCCAACCCAAAAGGTCGGGAAAGGGTGTCGCTGTGAAGAGCCGGTAACCGACCAAGAATAACTCGAAGAAACGAAGAAACCCCAGCAACGCCAACGGCTGCCCCGACCATGACGGTTGGGCAGCCGTTTTTTTTGCCGGTTTTACGGGTCAACTAAAGCAAGAAACTCAGGCCTTCGGCCAACAAAGAAGAAACGTGGTGTCGGAAGAAACGAAGAAACAGGTTGTTGGAGGCAAAATTTTCTGGAGTAATCTTGACTTCTAACGCCAAAGCTCAGCCTAACCGCTAAGCTGCATCGGCTGGATCGCCATGTCGGGCTGTGGCCGAGTCGGCGACTTTAGCCGCTTGGAAGGCATCGAATACGCGCTGCCATGTCGCAAGTGTTGTCGCCGGGACAGTTGCGCCATCCAAGAGTGCGCGCTTCACTCGCTTTGCAAGTTCCACCTTCCATCCCTTCTCCAGCGTGGCACCGCCCTTCATTGCCCATACCTCGATCTGTGGAACTATTGGTTTGCTTGCGTCGTGACGAGTCTCGAATGGAGTCTCCGGCTCGCGGATCATCCGGTCGACAGCCTTGACGATGATTGTGACCGGTATTAAGTCCTCGATCTCGGCTCCTTCGATTTCGATGAACGATCCGACCTGAAGAACGCGCTCCGGGGCCGCCGTGTAAAGGCCTGTACGAAGCGCCTGTACGAACTTGGTGCCTTGTTCGTCACTGTCGAGGAGTGCTAAGGGGAGCGTCTCAAGGCGCCCCCCAAGTATGCTCGCGACAGCCTTGATCCCCTTAGCTCCACCAGCCGGGGGGAATACGATCTCACGTCCAGGCTTGAGCGAACCGCTAGCGATGAGGAGGATCTTGATCGCGGTGAGGTAGTGTTGATCGGAGGGGCCCTCGACAATGACAGGCTCGCAGCCGATTAAGAGACCTTCAGCAACGCTCAACCCCAAGGCGGCATGAACAGCGTAGCCTGCACCGCGCCGTGTCGGATCACCGCCATCGGCGCCGAGATCTGAAGTGGCCTTGCTTGTACCGTCTGGAGCGACATATACCTTGCGAGCACGGTCGAGGCGGTCTGCGTCCACCAAGAAGGGGGAGTGTGTCGTATAAAGGAGCTGATTGCGCTCGGCAAGCCCGTCAAAGAAATCCGAGAGATCGCGCTGAGCCAAAGGGTGCAGAGAGAGCCCCGGCTCATCAAGGAGCAGGATGCAGCCCGAGTGGCTGTCCTGGCTCTCTACCAGAAACACGAGGTAGAAGCTGAGGAACCACTGAAGACCCGTGCTGCGACCTTCCAGCTCAACCTCCTCGGGACGCCGATCATCTGCGACCCAAATTCGGAAGTGATCTCCGTCTGCCTCGAACCGGAAGCGGTAATCTCCTTGCCTCCACCACTTCCGGAACTCCTCAGTAAGCCGTGTGGACGCGGACTGCAGGAGGATGCTTCGCTCCTTTTTCTTTTCTGCCGATTGCTCGACCTGTGCCTCGGTCGGCTGCTGGCCTTGCGCGTGAACATCCTTGCCTAAAGCCAAGATCTCGTTTGGCTGTAGGTTGACGAACTCAAATAGAACTTTGAGCGTTCGAGCTTTCGCGCGTTCCTTCTGGCCGAGTTCTTCCTCTCTCCGTAGGTTTTGGATGACATGCGGAAGGTAAATCTCAGAGTCCAGATTCCCATAGTTCGAGTAGTAGACAAAAGCGGGGAGGCTATCGAGGACAAATTTCTTGACATCTTCCGCGTCACGCGGATGAGGCTTTGAGATGCTTGAGTGGTGCTCTTCAACCTCCTCTTGGAGGCGTTGGAAGCGGGGAACAATGCTACTCGTCTTGGGGCCACCTTCGAGGTTTATACCCAACAGGACGTTGTGGACCTCCGTAACAGTGTTGACATCGCACTCACCCGCTTCCGGCAGCGCACCTTCCGCAGTGTCTATTGCGTCGAGGATGCTCATAGTAAGCTCCTGTTCCGTCTTCAACGGCTTCAGCGAGGTAATCTCACTCCTGGTCGACTCCAAAAGGACGGCTAGATCCTCGACGGGGACGGTCTTCTCCTGTGGGATCAGGGGGAAGTCGATCTCGTACTCGCCACCGAGGCGACGCCGAACAGTTACCTTAGCGACCTCGTCCTCACCGGCCCCGGCCTTGCGGGCGAGACGTGTGCGCATAGCGCCGTGAACCGCGAACTCCGCTTCAATGAAGACGGGTTTGGGCTCTGCGCTACGGAAGGCCGTGAAGTGCTTTCGAGGGAAGTCGGACGTGGGATGGATCTCTCCATCCTTTGCGGGTTTAAGCTTCCAGAGCGGGAGGAGGAGATTGCTCTTGCCAGACTCGTTCGTGCCGATGAGAGCGGTCACTTCGTCTACGTCGATCCAACCACTGTCCTCCACGGAACGGAATGTAGTCACTCGAAATCGGGTTAGTACCATCGCGGTTGGCATGGGTCTACCTCCAAAAAAGATCCAGCAGTAATGGGTAATACCGTGTAGCGAAGCGAAAGAATCCCTGCGGTTTGGCGGCCATCAGTTGTGCTTGTTCAAGTGCATTTCAAATCTCCTTCATATTCCATGCATCTGTGCCAACCCATGGAGTGTCATATTGGTGGCAATGCCATCGTGCGGAATCAGCACGTAACGCCAAGGTTTTCCTCCGTGGCTTTTCGCATATTCCGAGGCATTAACGCACCACTTGACGGCAACCTCTTTCTTGGCGAGCACCACAGGATCATTCATCTGATTGCTAGCCTTGGGCTCCAACATGTAGATTGTGCTCTCGGTTTCAGCGACAAAATCGGGTTGATATTCCAGGTGATCCGCACCGTGACGATAAAAGATCAGGAACTGTCCCTTGGCGGGTTTGAACCATTTCGCGGCATCTCGCTCCATAATAACGGCCAGTTTGCGTTCCGCATCCGAGTCAAATTTCTGCACGGGGTACAGGCACCTCGTAAACCCTCCAAAGAGATAACGGGACATATTGCTTTTGTCCGCCGGTGAGACCTTGTAATCGGCTGGCGGCTCATTGGTCTTGCAGGTGTAAGCGCTTGGTTTCAATTCAGTGAATCCTTTGCTCACCTTCACCTCATACTCTGCGACTTCCTCCCAGTAATGTTTCTGCATCTGGGCATAGATGAAGCGGGCAATTTCATGCTGATGGCAACGCACTACATCAATGACCTCGTCCGGCTGCAGATAGCTTTCAAAATGGCGGACCGCCTGCCCCGCCAAATCGTAAAGCAGGTCGGCGTGGTCATCGTAGGAGATATCGTTGAAGTCCATCAGGCAGCGGACGATGTAATTCTCCGTGCGCGGCTCCTCGCTACAGCCGCGAGCCGGAGTCACGGCCATTCCTTCTCCGGTGCGGAGATACTGTACCCATAAATCTTCGGATACCGGCGGATAATTCAGGCTGTCGAGTTCAAGGGTAAAGGGCTTGAACCCGGACTTCACCACGCCCTTGGGCACCACCAGGATACGAGGGATATCGATGGTTTGCTCGGTCACCAATTCCACGGTCTTGGCCACGACAGCCGCGATATCCGGTTTGACCGTGAACCCTTCCAAGGCCAGCTGCGCCGGTTGTTGTGCCTCCACGGCCTTGACAATGGCGGCTTGGATCTCCGGATTTTTCAGATGGTTGACCGATGGCAGCATCTGCGGCTTGTTCTCATATCCCTTGATCACTTCCCAGGCGGTTTTCGCCACCTGTTGCTCCTGCGCTCCGGTGAAGATTGGTTGAACCTCCTGTCCCGCCATTGCGGTACTCGCAGTCACCAGGGCCGGGCGTAAACCCAGCTTGGTCGCCAGTTGCGATTGCGACACCACGGTGGCAGTTTTCTTCTCCAGCTCCGAACCATCAAGCACCACTGCCTGCATGCGGATGACGGAATCAGGCCGGTTGGCCTCGTCGATAATTTCCTGAAATTTGTCGTGGGCGATAATGTTGAGCCGGTCCACCGGTGTCACCCCGGTGCGTTTGCCGTAGGGCAGCCGCAGCCCCCGGCCGATGGATTGCTCGATGAGGATTCGGGCATTGGCGGCTCGAAGCGGCACAATGGTATAAAGGTTGGTCACATCCCAACCCTCTTTGAGCATGTTGACGTGGATGACAATCTCGGTTGGCTCCTCGGTCTGTTCCACCCGCAGCAGCCGCTCGATCATTTCCTCCTCTTCCTTGCCGGTCTTGCTCGAATCCACCTGGATGACCTTGTCGGTATAGCGCCCTTCGAAAAAGGCCTCAGACTGGATCAGCCGCAACAGTTGCCCGGCATGGGTGGTGTCGCGGGCAATCACCAACAAAAAGGGTTTGACGATAGCTTGCAGGGTTTCGCGGGCATAGGTTTCCAACTCCACCTTGACGCTCTCATGGAGCCGGATGCCGTCTTCCAGTTTCAGCCGCTCAATCTCCTCCACCGACATCCCGGCCGGATTGAAGTCCTTACGGGTCACCACCGCCGGTTCCTTGACAAAGCCGTCGCTCATGGCCCGTCCCAGGGGATAGTCGTAGATGACGTTCTTGAATGCCACTCCGCCCTTATTGGTTTCCACAAAGGGGGTGGCGGTCAGCTCCAGGCCGAGGATCGGCTTTAACTCGTTGATGGCCCGCACGCCGGCGCTGGCCCGGTAGCGGTGCGACTCGTCCATGAGCAGCACTAAGTCCGGCAGTCCCGCCAGATAATCGAAATAACTCTCGCCGATATACTCGGAGAGCCGCTTGATGCGTGGCGATTTTCCGCCCCGCACCTCGGAGTTGATCTTGGAGATATTGAAGATGTTGATATGGACGCCAGCGTCCTGATAGAAGCCGGGCAAACGGTTGGCGCGCCGCGCCGCCTCCCGCACCCCCACCCCGCTCTCGTAGGTGTCGCCGGTGATCACCGTCGGCGGGTCAACGGCAAACTCGGCGATACCCTTGAACACATACTTGGGTGTGTTCGGGGTGAAATCGGCGATCAGCTTGTTGTAGATGGTGAGATTCGGCGCCAGCACGAAGAAATTGCAGATCCCGTGGGCCAGATGCAAATAGCTGACAAAGGCCCCCATCAGTCGGGTCTTGCCAACGCCGGTGGCCAGGGCAAAGCAAAGCGAGGGAAATTCCCGCTCAAAATCGGTGACCGACGGATATTCGCTGCGGATCACCTCCAGCACGGCGGCGGTGTCCGCCTCCTTGCCCGGCGGCGCAATCTCGGTGATGCGGTGCAAAATTTCCAGGGATTCACGCTGCGGTTGCCGCAAGGATAGCCGGCCGGAGATGGCGTTGACGTGACGGTTCATGGCCCCACCTCTTTTCGGTGTTCCAGTTGCAAATCGATGCGTTCTTTCGCCTGAGCAATAGCCTTGTGGAGTTCCTGTTCAAGAATCTCGCGGGGCGGCAATTCGGTGAGGTATTTCGCCACCCGGATACCGCTTTGCTCAAGAGCGAGCAGTTTAACGGTTTCTTGTTTTTTCCCGGAACAGAGGATCAGCCCGATGGGCGTCTTTTCATCGGGCTGTCGTTCATATTTGTCCAGCCAGCGCAGATACAATTCCATTTGTCCCTTATCGGCCGGTTTGAACTCGCCCAGTTTCAATTCGATGGCCACCAACCGTTTTAAGCGTCGATGAAAGAAAAGCAGATCAAGGTAATAATCGTCGTTATCCACCTGGATGCGTTTTTGACGGGCGACAAAGGTAAAGCCGACACCGAGTTCCAGGAGAAACTTTTCCAGTTCCCGAAGGATGGCGCCTTCCAAATCCTTTTCCAGGTAGCGGTCCGTAAGCCCAAGAAAATCGAGGAAGTAGGGATCACGGAAGACTAGATCCGGTGTGAGTCGATCTTCGTCGCGCAGACCATCCAGTTCCAGGCGGATCAGTTCGTCGGGTTTCTTGGACAGAGCGGTGCGCTCAAAGAGCATCGAGTCGATCTTCTTTTGCAGGGTGCGAGTGTTCCAACTTTCAACCCGGCACATTTCAGCATAGAAATCGCGCTTGAGCGGATCATCAAGGTAGATGATGGCCTTGAAATGACTCCAACTTAATTTTGCAGACAGCGCCTGCAAAATATCGCCATCGGGAAAGGTCTCCGCCAACCGAACCATATAGGCAAGATTACGTTCGCTCCAACCGCGTCCAAAGTCACGAAGCAATTTTGCAGACAGTGTCGGCAAAATCTCCGCGCCATAGGCTGCCCGCTCCTCTTGCAGAAGCTCCTTGCTGATCCGCTTGCCGACCCGCCAGTATAGCATAGTCAGGGCGGAATTGACCGTTATCGCAACGGAAGAACGGGTTTCTTCGATCAAGTTGCGGAGTTCGTGAAAGAGCGTGTCGGCAGGTTGAACTGGTGTTTGCTTATTGGTCATGACGCATCCTCGCCAAAAAGCGAGGCCTGTCTTGGCCGGCCTTTTTTGGGTTGCACTTCCTCTTCCGTGGGCGGAAGCGGCGGAGGTGCAGCCGGCAGGTTTTCCACCTTGAGGCTGTAGTCGTCATGGCCCCATTCGCAGCGGCTCAGCACCTGGCGGGGGATTTTTTTGACCGTGAGATTGGCGTAGTCGCCCCGGCCCCGGAAGGCAGTACAGAGGACCAGCAGGGATCGCCCCTCGCCCACCTCGTCGGACAGCTCCTGCAACTGCTCGTGGGTGAGACTGGCGGTGGTCACATAGATGAAGTCCTGCTCGGTGGAATGGCCGTGCTGCCAGTAGACTGAATCGGACGGTGCATAGCGGAATCCTTCCAGCTTGCACAGAGCCTCGGCCAGCATGGCCGCGTTGTAGCTTTGATTGATCACCCAGTTGCCCCAACGGTCCGTTTCCAAGAGCGACGGCGCCAAACGGTAGTAGCGGAAGCCGCCGCCACCCTGCCAGTTGACCGCCTTGCTGATGCCGCCCTGGTCCTCGCCGTCGATGACCTTTTTCAATCGCGGGATAATGTGGGTGTGGCAGTGCTCGCCCAGTTCCACCATAATCCAGCGCCTCCCCATCTTGTGGGCGACAGCGCCGGTGGTACCGGAACCGGCAAAGGAGTCGAGGATGAGGTCGCCGGGGTTGGTGGCGATTGTTAAAATCCGGCTGATTAGTTTTTCAGGCTTTGGAGTAATGAAAACATCTTCATTTAGTGCCAACGCGTTTATCTCATTCTTTGCCTCTGCATTGTGCCCAGCTTCATCGTAAAACCACATTGTGGAAGGAGAAACACCTTGTTTTACTTCTGAAAGAAAACTCTTTTTATTTGGTGTGCCAGAGCCATCTTTTCCCCACCAAACTCTTCCGTCATTACACAGAGCAATAAAGGATTCTTTTGAAATTGCCCAATAGCGCCCAGGGGGTGGGATAAATACATTCCCAGTTGGGGAAGTAACTTCATAAGAACCTTGACTATAGTAGTTACGAGCATGTAAAGGTGTCGATTTCCATGGCCCTCGTGGGTCATTGTCTTGATTTTTATAAGCTTTATCCTGCTTGTCACTTCTTTGTAACTGATTAAGATCCCACTTTTCTTTATTCTTGGTGTAAACAAGTATGTAATCGTGCATCACTGAGAAGTGCTTTGCTGAATTCTTGCTTGTATAGACTTTTTGCCACGCAATTGTTGCCACAAAATTCCCTCGCCCGAATACTTCATCGCACAAGACCTTCAAATAATGGCACTCGTTGTCGTCGATGGTAATCCACAGCGAGCCATCCTCAGCCAGCAGGCGCCGGATGATCTCCAGCCGATCCCGCATCAGCGACAGCCAGATGGAATGCTCCACCCCGTCGTCGTAATGGGTAAAGGCGCTGCCGGTGTTGTACGGCGGATCGATGAACACACACTTGATCTTGCCGGTAAACTCCTGCTCCAGCGCCTTTAGGGCCAGGAGATTGTCGCCGAAGATCAGCCGGTTGTCGAATAGATCCTCCTCCGTCACCCGATGCCCGGCATGGTAGGACAAAGCCTGATCCTCCAGCAGGATGCGCGGCTCCAGCCTCGGCCGCTCCTCCTTGCCGATCCAGGTCAGTTCAAGTTTTTGTTTCTTCATCCTTGATACCTATATCTGCGGAGCCTGTTGACTCAAAAAATTAAATAACCGGGCCAAAGGAAAAACATCTGTAGAGCGTGCGATGTTTAATGGTGCTATCGCAGGGTGACCAGTAAAACCATAGTTTAATGTCATCAATGCATTCACAAAAGGAACAGTGCGTTCTTGACTCTTAAAATGAGCAAGTGGCCCACAGCCAGTCACCCAAGCTTGAAACAGGTCAGCAGCTTGTTGCCTCAGTTCATCGAAAGGATGGCTTAACAGTTGCCCAATGCCTGCAGTATTAAACGTTTGAGCCATATCAATCCTGTTACGTAATCGCTTAACCAGAACAGCCCCTATTGCGTGGAGTCCGTGCCGGTAAACTAATCGTTCCACCCCGCTAGATCCAGCATCGGCAGCCTTCAACAAACGATGGATATGCCTTGTGAATAAGACAGCATTAACCAACCGTACACCGCGCAAGGAATCAGAAAAAATTGTTTGGTAATGGGCAGATGCTGTATCATTAATAGCTGCCGGTGACGCTTTGAGCCATACAGCATAACGAGGATCAGGTTCTAAATAAGCAAGGGCAGTGATGGCCTCAGCAAGAAGAATATTTGCATCGCTAGGGATCACCAAAGCTTCTGGACGATAGTGGTAGTTGATGCCAAAGCAGGCAAGTTCCTGCCGTAGTCGTTCCTGTTGAGGGTCAAGCGAGGCGAAATTGGCGGTCGATACTGGATTTTGATGGTTTCTTGCCCGAGTGACCTTTGGGCTAAAGTCTCCGGCAGATGTACTTTGAATTAAGGTCAAGAGAACCTTGGCATTGCTGATGTCTGGGGGATTGGCTGATTGCATCAGTTCGGCAGCCGAAGCAACGGTTTGCGCACCGTTGATAATTGACAGGTTGAGAAGTTTGAATTTTTTGCTCGCCTTTGTGCCATTTTTTGGGTCAATTTTATCACAGAGGGCGGTGACACCATTATTGAGATAGAAGAAATTGGCGGGTTCTTCTTTTAAAGTTTTCTGGATACTCTTATTGACATCAGATTTATTGCTTCCAAGAAAATAACGGATATTTTGTTCATAAAGAGCTTTGCCATGGTTTTGGTGCAATTCCACCAGCTCTTGCATATGAATAAGCCCAAAATAGGTTTTTCTTGGCTCTTCTACTTTCCCATAATTTTTTAAATTTATCGTTGCATTAACGCGCTGGTAAGCATGTAAGCCACGTAATGCAGAGGTAAACTCGGGTGGAGTGAAATATTCGATGGGAGCAGAAAGTCTCTCTTCATCCAGAGAGTCATCACCAATCAATTGTTCTATTGTTGTCTCAGCGTGCTGCGAAACACCTGGGCCACAATAAGCTATGAGTAATCGAATAGCTGAGCAGGTACCTAGTGATTCTTCAATTTCAACCTTACGTTGCTGGAAATGATCATTGAACGTGTCGAATTCCTGACGAATGAGCAGCCACGCCCGCTTTGAATGGGGTGAAGCAATAAATTTTCTCTGACAGGGCACTGACCAGCCTGTTTCCACTTCACCAAGGGAGGAAACAGGCTGGTCATAGTTGTTTTGCTTCAAAATTGCTGAGAATCACTGTTTTCAGGGCGGAGTTATCCGTCCGGCCTGCCGACGTTGTTTTTCGGTAGGCTCCTGATCTTTCCCAAGTTGCCTGCTGCCCGTTATCCGCTAATCAAATGTCGGGCAATGCGGATGCTCAAATCCATAGGCGATCATTCGTAAAATCGTCTCCATGGAAGGGGCTGTGAACGTGTGGAAGTAGTTGCGCATTCGCTCCCACAGTGCCCTGTTGCTACTCAACTTTGCCTTGGCGGCTTGAAACAGCGGGCAGCAGGACTGCTGCACCTGATCAACAAAAAAAGCCAGTAACATCAGGTGCATAAAGACAGCGCTCAGGTGCTTTTTACCTAAGCCATAATTGTGGCCGAGATTATAGCCCTGATTTTTCAGGGTGTTGAAGGTCTCATTCTCAATCCGCCAGCGGGCACGACCACAACGCATGATTTCCATGACGTTGTCCGGAGTGATTTCAAGGTCGGTGACCCAGCTGAAACGATTGCGGACCATCATCTCCCCGCCCTTGGTTTCAACTTCCCAGTGCTCAAGGAAGTTGACCTGCAACTCGCCCTCGCTGGCCTTATTGAGCGGCACGGAGTTGATGAAGCGAAAACAGTGTGTCGTGTTGGCCTTCCTGCTGTCCGGAAGCATCAGCTCGGTTACCTCTCCCCGCTCAGCCGCTGCATCAACCTGACTGAACATATAGGTGTGATCCCCGGGCTTGGCAGAGAGAATGTACCGGAGATCATGAGCCATCAGGTCCTTGATGTGCGGCTCGTTCGAACTCAGACCATCCTCGGTGACGATGACCTTCAATCGCGGATGCTCCCGGCGGAAATCGGCGATAAAGCGTTTGGTGGCGTTACGTTCGCAGTCGTTCTTGGTGGCTCCATCCTGCCTCCGGATGAGTTCCGGACAGAGCGGAAAAACCGCCTTGCATTCCGGTGATACAAAGGCTCCGCTCACCATTTGGAGATGATACTCGATCGTGCCGTTACGTCGTTCTTTGGTCAGGCAGTAATCGGCGCCGATATTCTCCGAGCTATGGATACCGGTACCGTCAATGGCCATCAGAAAATACCCGCCAAGGCAGGTCATTTTCGGCATGACCTTGCCCCGCTGCAGTTGATGAAAAATGGTGCGGAACGGTCGCCGTAGCTGAGTCGGCGCCACCTCGTCCAGAATGGCACGCATCTGGGTGTCACTGGGAATAACTCGTACCCCAAAGACACCGTGCAGACTTTCTGGTTGCTCAAATCGTCGCTCATCAAAAGCGAGCAATGAGGGGTCTTTGAGCGAAAACATGGCAAAGCCACTCATCAGGGCGTCGTCCAGTGGGATCGATGCATTGGCAGCTCGGTGGTCGGGCACCCGTTGTAGATCCTCGCGGATGAGGGCAAATAAGGCATCGGCATTCAAATGAGAACGCATTTTGATCTTATCCAGTGTCTGTGCAACTTTGCGGTTACGGTGAACAAAATTTTTGAGGGTCGACATGGCATCTCCTTGTAAATGGTTAATATTACAAGAAAAAGTTGTTTCGATCCTTCGCGGGATGTCAAGAGAATTCTCCATCATCCCAATTTTTTTTATAATGTAAAATTAGTCAGTTACAACGGTCCTTTCATTTTGAACGGCGCCAAAAGTTTACGAAAGGCTTGTTCAGAGACCTCGTATTTACTGGGTTTCTGAGTAAAGCGGGAACTGCTGTATTCCATGCATAATATTTACGGCGACATCAAACAATTAATTTTGAAAATTATAACTGTATCAAAACAGTGTTGTAATAATTCACTTCACCAATCGAAAAATATCCTGTCAGAGTATTTTTTTTCATTCGATGTATCTTGTGAGACAAAATTCTCTCTCCACATTTTGATTGCCATCGTTCACGATATACGTCTGGCAGTTTATGTGGCAGTGATTCTTACAGATCAAACCTCAGCATAAAAAACAAATGCTGGTATTTCGTGCCTCTAAAGCGTTTACCATTGTACCAGTGGTTCAACGGGCCGGAAAACCATTACAGTGCTGGAATTCGACAGAATCAGGCGGAACAAATAAATGTAAATATTCTCATGAATATGAACCACTCGTGTCATGAATGCCTATTCAGAGTTGGCCCAATTTGCTTATTCTTCGTCAAGAGATAAAGCCAGAACCATGCCAACGGGCATTGATTATTATATAATAATTAAAATCAATATGTTGCCGTGGGAGATGAGGAGGGAGGGCCGCGCGGAACCTTGTGATTGTCTTAAATAATAAGACAGAACCAGTCCGCGGGACTTTGCGGCGTCCTATTATTGGCTCTTCGACGAATCAAGTGGATTTGAGTAAATTCTGTATCGGTGCGGCCAGCAGGTAGATGATGCTGATAAAGGTGTCGTCGTTTCTATATCCCCTGGCCCTGCATTTGGCCGCCTGGAAGATACCGTTGAGTGCTTCGATTCGGGCGTTGTTGTGCCCCGAGATCCAGCGGGCGCAAATGGCCTCGCGGTGTTTCTCGATTGTTCGCAGGGCTTTGCGGACCGGCTTGAGGAGATCAATATCGTCGGTCAGTGATCGGGCGACATTGAGAAACGTGGTCAACCGCCATTTGGCGCCTCTGACGGTAGTCGCTTGGCGCACCCAGCGAAGCATTTCCTTGATTCGCCATGCCTTGGAGGTGTGCAGATCCATGCTCATCAGTTCTGCCAGCGCGTCGATCTGCTTCTCC
>Ga0209639_1000708_pt1 | contig 42033 bp, 30 predicted proteins | sample EPASupsiteHSE605_FD_187268 | JGI IMG/M metagenome (GOLD analysis project Ga0209639, IMG submission 187268) | Bioremediated contaminated groundwater from EPA Superfund site, New Mexico - Sample HSE6-05 (SPAdes) (version 2) | ecosystem: Environmental > Aquatic > Deep subsurface > Groundwater >... | reverse complement strand
CTCCCTCCATCGCCTCCGTCGGGACCTCCTTTCGGAATATATTTCTCGCGGCGAAAGTGAGAAGACCCTCTTCCACCCTTTCCAGAGCGGCAATAGATCTTTACATAATCTACAAAGTTCGATTCAGCCATTGTTTAATTTATTTAGCTCCGTCAATTGCAACTTTAATACGACCAAAGATATCTTCGATTGTACCCATACCCTTTACAGCTTTGTGCTTTCCTTCTTCTACATAATAAGCAGCCAAAGGAGCTGTCTGGTTGTGATACACATCCAATCTTGATTTAATAGTTTCCAGGTTATCGTCCGAACGACCCGAAATTTCACCACGTTTAAGTAAACGCTGGATTAGTTCGTCTTCTTCAACCTGAAGATCGATCATAACAGAAACATCTGTTCCACGTTCGTTAAGCATCACCTTCAGAGCCTTTGCCTGAGGAATGGTACGGGGAAAACCGTCAAAAATAACACCTTTAGAATCTTTTTTGCTGTCCAATACTTTGGCAAGCATATTAATGATTAGCTCGTCCGGAACAAGCTGACCTTTTTCAATATAGTCTTTCGCTATTTTACCCAGCTCGGTTTCACCTTTGATTTCGCCACGCAAAACATCTCCGGTTGAAATATGGTCCAACGCGTACTCTTTAATAATTAATTCGCTTTGCGTACCTTTTCCTGAGCCCGGTGCGCCAAAAATTACAACGTTCAACATAATCTTTATACTTCTTTATTATATATTTTGAATTTCTTTATTTTCCCGGCTCCACGATCTTGTAGATATCGCGGTACATACGTCCCAGTTCATCATAATCCAGACCGTAACCAACAATAAAATCGGTGGGGATGGACAATCCAACATAATCGGGTACCAATTTGCACTGCATAGCTTCGGGTTTAAACAACAGCGTGGCCAGCTTCACATCGGCGGCTCCGGCATTGCGTAGTTTATTTATTACAAATTCCATTGTAAAACCTGTATCGATGATGTCTTCCATCAACACTACCGTACGTCCTTCTACCGGCACCTGTATGGGCATAATCTCATTGATTTCGCCGGACGACGAGGTCCCTTTATAGGATGAATAGCGCGCAAACGTAAGCTGATACGGACCATTAAGCTCCTTCATCAGTTCGGCTGCAAACATAAATGCACCATTTAACACTCCAACAAACAAAGGATCTGTTCCTTTAATGTCTTCTTTTATGCGAACAGCCATGCCTTGAATGGCCTCCTTGATTTTACTCTCCGGAATAAACAGTTCAAATTCTTTATCTTTAAGCCGAATCCTATTCATATGTCGTTTTTGTTACGAGACGACAAATGTACAACTTTTTCGCCGAAGCACAAAAAAGTGTAGCATGATAGCAAAGTTTGTTATACTTTTGTATGTCGATTTATGTCAGATACTTTAAAATTATGATGAAAATATTTCCTACAAATATCATTAAAGAGCTTGATCAGTATACGATTCAGAACGAGCCCATCAATTCGGCCGATCTTGTTGAACGTGCTGCAAGGGTTTTTGTACATGAGTTCTGCCGTCGTTATTCCAAACAAACACAACTGATTGTGTTTGCCGGTCAGGGTAACAACGGAGCGGATGCCCTGGCCATCGCCCGCTTACTGCTTGACGAAGGTTACAGGCTTAAAACCTATCTGTTTAATCCAACCAACCACCTTTCGTACGATTGCGAGCTTAACAAACAGCGGCTGCTCGCCATGGCCAATATCGACTTTACGGAAGTAGTGGACGATTTTATTCCTCCTGTACTTACCAGCCGCGATGTTGTGATAGACGGACTATTCGGATCGGGACTAAACCGTCCTCTTACAGGAGGTTTTGCTGCGGTAGTGAGATACATCAATCAATCTGAAGCGACTGTAGTTTCTATCGACATACCTTCCGGACTCTTTGGCGAAGACAACCGCACCAATATTCCTTCGGCCATCATTCAGGCGCACACCACGCTTACCTTTGGTTTTCCTAAGCTTGCATTTATGCTGGCAGAAAACGAAGTATATGTAGGCGAATGGAAAGTATTGGACATCGGGACACATCCGCAGATTGTGGAGGAGACTCCGGCCGACTTTATGTATCTGCTTGAAGAAGACATTTCGCCGGTTTTCGGGCCCCGCAATAAATTTTCGCACAAAGGCACCTTTGGTCATGCCCTGCTTATTGCCGGCAGCAAAGGGAAGATGGGTGCGGCTCAGTTGGCCGCCAAAGCCTGTCTGCGGAGCGGTGCCGGGTTACTGACCGTGCATGTACCCGCCAAAGGGGGTAACATCCTGCAAACAGCCTTTCCGGAGGCAATGCTCAGCTTCGACAATAATGCGGAACATTTTTCTTCCGTACCCGATTCGGGCTCTTACTCGGCTGTAGGGATCGGCCCGGGACTAGGTCAGCACATGGATTCTGCCGCTGCCTTCGAACGGCTGCTTCAGCAAAAAACGAAAGCGCTGGTCATCGATGCCGATGCCATCAATATGTTGGCGTCCAACAATGAATTGATCAAGAAGATTCCGCCCCTCAGCATCCTCACCCCCCACCCTAAAGAGTTCGACCGTATTGCAGGCGAAAGCAGTACATCTTACGAGCGCCTGCTGAAAGCCCGGGCTTTTGCCATGGAGCATTCCTTGTGTATCGTGCTTAAGGGTGCCTACACGGCGGTATGTTCGCCCGAAGGAAACGTGTATTTTAACTGCACCGGCAACCCGGGAATGGCCACAGCCGGAAGCGGAGATGTGCTTACGGGCATCATACTTAGTCTTCTTGCTCAGGGAATTAGTCCGGTTACCGCTGCGGTATCGGGCGTATTCCTTCATGGAACGGCTGGCGACCTTGCCGCGGTTTATCGTTCGGAAGAGAGCATGATTGCCAGCGATATGATCGAAATGCTTGGCAAGGCATTTAAGCAGATTAGAAATTATTAAGAGTAAAAAAAATGAACAGTTTTTCGACTGATTATTTGAACTTTACTCTTGCTTCTTACAAAAAAATGAATAGTTTTGCAAATTAGTTTTAGTACATAAAACATTTGAATCATGAAAAATTTCATCCTTATAGCGGGTCTGATGTTCTCTTTTTCTATAACAGCCCAGACTAAAGTGGTAAAAATGAACGCCGTTAAGAGCAACAACTTTGGTGTTGCTTATTCGCTTCCGCTTACAACATTTACAATAGACGCTGAAGTTACTAAAATTACAAGCAAGGCCGGTCCTTATTATAAATATGCCGAAAAATACCTGGGAGTTAAAGATGTCATTGCCGAAGACAAGGTGGTTTTTCAACTTGACAGGGTAACATTGGAAAACAAAGGAATTCCGGATAAGGAAAACTCGTACATGGTTGAATTTAAATCGGGTACCACAGCTCCGTTTGTCTATCTTACGGAAGAGGGTCTGATCTGTTCCATCAATGCAGAGGTAGACGAAAGTATATTCAGTGCCGACTCTACCAAAAAGAAAAAAGTGGTTCCTGCCGGTATCAATTCCGCCTCTGTGCTTTCTGAAGAACTTCTGATGGCGGGATCTACAGCCAAACAGGCAGAAGTAGCAGCCAAACAAATCTATCGCATACGTGAAAGCCGCCTGAATATACTAACGGGCGAAGCTGATAACCTGCCACCCGATGGCGATGCCATGAAACTGGTTATCGAACAGTTGGAACAACAGGAAAAAGCGCTCACCAATCTCTTTACCGGGGTGGTGACCAAAGAATCGTTGCAAAAACAATTCACCATACAGCCTACCGGCAACATGGAAAAAGAAATCCTGTTCCGCTTTTCGGAACTGATGGGAATCGTGGATGCCGATAATCTGGGAGGAGCTCCTGTATACATCAACCTTACAGCTACCGAGAAGGCTCCCGTACTGGATCCAAAAGAGGCTGAAAAGAAACTCAAAAATATGAAAGGCATTATCTACAATCTGCCTGGCAAAGCCACAATAGAGATAAAAATGAACAACAAGACCCTGTACCAGGGAGAACACCAGGTAACACAATTTGGTAGTCAGGAGTCGCTCGCACCTTCCATGTTTGAAGACAAGAAAGCGCCTGTAAAGGTTTATTTCTACCCGCAGACCGGTGCCATCAAACAGATCATTCAATAATTATAAACTTAATACGTAACGACGCATGTTTAAAGGACATCCTAAAGGATTAATTATCGCCTCTATTGCCAATATGGGTGAACGCTTCGGCTTTTACACCATGATGGCGATCCTGTTGCTATTCTTACAGGCTAAATTCGGACTCGATCAGGTTGAGGCCGGAAGTATTTATTCTACGTTCTATTTTTTGATCTATGTACTCGCGCTGGTAGGTGGCTTTGTGGCCGACCGATGGTTGGGACTTGGAAAGACCATTTTTTCGGGTATCGTACTTATGTTTCTGGGATACATTGTTATTGCCATTCCCGGAACCGGTCTATACCCTGTATTGGGTGGATTGCTGATTATCGCCTTGGGTAACGGTTTATTTAAAGGAAACCTGCAGGCTCTTGTTGGTAACCTGTACGACGATCCTAAATACAGTCAGCTTCGCGACCGTGCATTCAGTATTTTCTATATGTGTATCAATATCGGTGCTATTTTTGCTCCCCATGCGGCTACGGGTATTCGTAACTGGTGGCTAGCTCAGCACGGACTGTCTTATAACGGTGCACTTCCTAAAATGTGCCACGACCTTATTAACGGCAAACTGGGAGACACCTCTGTGATGCAGAACCTTGCCAACGAAGTAAGCGGTGGCACAGCTGTAACAGACCTTACTGTATTTGCCAATACCTACCTGGATGTATTTAACACCGGCTATCATTTTGCATTTGCCATTGCCGCCTGTTCAATGCTTATTTCCATGTTGGTCTATACGTTTGCTAAAAAATACCTTGCACCGGGTGATGTTACTGCTGCCCAACAGGCCACAGCCGCTGCTGCAAGTGGTGTTAAAATAGAAAAGATGCCTTGGATCGAGGAAAAGAAACGCCTTATCGCACTCGGTCTGGTATTCCTTATCGTAATTTTCTTCTGGATGTCGTTCCACCAGAACGGAGTTACACTTACTCTGTTTGCCAGAGACTACACGCAGACGCATGTAGGTCCGGGAACCAGCCTTATCTTCAATATCTTCTCTCTGATGGGTATTGCAGCCGGTGTAGGTGGATTGATTGTTGCTTTCTCTAAAACCAGGATGTTGAATCGTATCATCGGTGTGATTGCCTTCGTTGCCGGTACAGCTATTGCTATCAACTTCTACAATGAATTTGTTGCTGCCAACGGATCACCTATCTCTCCCGAAATTTTCCAATCCTTCAATCCGTTGTTTGTTGTAACACTTACACCGGTAGTGGTTGGATTCTTTGCTTGGTTGAATAAGAAAGGTATCGAGCCTTCAGCTCCCCGTAAAATCGGTATCGGTATGTTTTTGGCTGCCGCTTCATTCCTTATCATGATTGTAGGTTCACTGGGACTGGTTGCTCCAAAAGATCTTGCCGAAGGAACAGATGCCGAACGTGCATCGGCCTATTGGTTGATTGCCACCTATTTCTCGCTGACTATTTCCGAGCTGTTCTTAAGCCCGATGGGTATCTCCTTCGTTTCGAAGGTTGCTCCTCCCCGTTTCAAGGGACTTATGCAAGGAGGTTGGTTGTGTGCCACCGCATTGGGTAATCAGTTACTGGTAATCGGTACAATTCTTTGGGGTAAAGCCGAAATCTGGCAGGTATGGGTATTCTTTACCGTATGCTGTATCATTTCCGGATCAATTATCTTCGCCCTTATGAAGAGACTGGAAGCAGTAGCCAAGTAATTTAGCTTTTTATGTGATTAAACTGTATTGCTATAACGATAAAAGGAGATGTTTCAGGTTTGAAACATCTCCTTTTTCTATTCCTTTAATATCCCTTTACCCACAAACTTAGCCGTTAAAGCTCCCTTCGTCATTCTATAATCTCTGATTTGAAAAGTGATGAAGCTCCAATATAATACTCATCTCCGGGAGTTTGGTTATGAAATATATTCAAATTATATATCGAAATATTATTACTAAACAACCCGACCCACCAACTAAACTTCCCATCTATATTAAAAGGCTGTGAAGCATTTAGTTCAATCACATAATCTCCTGGATTTACGCCACTGTATATGCGATCTCCATGCACCCACGAAGCATTTAAGCAGCTACTTTTGTAGCGAAAGCCTTTTAGACTACAAGGTTCTTCCAATGCATACCTGTTATTGAGATACTTAATTCTGCTACATTTAATCGGAATTTTAAATACACCCCCTTCATTAGGAATCGTAAAATCACTCATATACTCTGACACTATTTTATATTCGTAACGAATATCAGAGCCTGCCTGAGACAAATAAAATGATGTATTGATAGTTAGATCCGGACCTGCAATTACAATATCAATCCGATCAGCAATAGTATCTGAAACAATATTTTCATTGCATTTAATTTTTAGTTTTATTGTATTATCAATAATAACAGAATCAGAAACAGAAAAACGATTATGTTCCGATTTAAAAACTATATCAGAAGATTTTAAGATTGTTTCTGCTTGCTCAGGCGTAATTTTCGGGATAGAAATGAGCTGTAATATGTATTCCCTTTCCTCTCCTGTCTCAGAGAAAACATTCGTTGTATCGCCTGTCACACTTAAATCATAGCTATATACATCATCATCGTTGTTTTTCTCACAACTAACTAACATGATCACAGAAATAGTAAAAAGTAAATAAGCTAATATTCTCATAGTTATTAATTTATTAAGGTTATCCTTTTTTTATTTAACGAATAAATCTATCTATTTATCACAAATGTACAGTATAATTATTACTTATAAAACATTATGCATGTTTTTATGAATAGCAATAGAAACAAAAATTTCGCATGCCACATATATGAATTTATCCTGTAGAATACTAAGCGATAACATCCTGTATATTAATAATTTCATAGGATACTTTACTATTTTCACTTAAGCAAACAAATCGTTTGACATATGTCGAAATCGATTTTGACATATGTAGAAATGCATTACGACAGTTGTCAAAATGCATTTTGACAACTGTCGAACGAATCCTACTCTTAAGTCTTTTACTTTAATTACAGGCATGAAAGAATTTCTTTACTTAAGAGATTCATTTATTTATAAACGGGAAATGTAAATCATCTTCACGATACTTTTCAAACCAGCAAACGACACTGTTGTATTCAACACAAAAGAGTGAAAGAGGAGTACAGCTCAAAAAAAATAATACATGACAGATGACAGATGAAAAGGATCTGTCACACACCATCTGTCATTGTCAGAAGCCGCTTCAACAAAAGGATCTGCCTTCAAAAATGATAGATGACAGATTGTTTTGTCAAAAACAATTTTTAATTGAAATAACTAAAATAAATTCACTAGTATTCTATTAAGATTGGGACGTTATTAAAAATAAAGAATCCGAACAGCATGCTCGCTAGTATCCGAAAACGTCTTCATTTTAAGTGCTGCTTCGGTGGTATGGAAATTACAAAAATTCGATTAACTTTGTAAGAGCGCATATAATAGCTTTTTGCTTGTGGAAATAAGATAAATAAGTATATATGTTTCTTTTCAGCAAAACAATTATTTAACGAACCATTGATATATGATGAATCGAGTATTCCTTCTTTCACCGTTACTGATGTTCATATTTATTTTCACCTTTTGCTCACAAAAGGAAGATACATCTGTTTTGGTAGAAAGCAATGTACCCGACACCACAACCATCGCCTCACCGGCGCCTATTATAATCGTCATCGAAAAGGATCTGCTTTACAACGAGTATACATTGGCCGATGAATACCCTTACAAAGATACGATCCGGAGTTTCCAATGGGATAAGATACGCGATCTGTTACATCTTCTGGACTCGGTTCAGCAGCAACACAATAGTTGGGCTATCCTGCAAAACTATAAGAATATGAATGGAGTAGCTCCGCTGGTCAAAGAATTCAAACGCAACGTCTACAAACGTGTGGCTGACATGCATGGAGTTGAGCGCTTCCAATCCGTCCCCTTGTTTCATCCCGCTGATACGGTAACCGGAGAACGCTATGGGCGCGACGGCTCTCCAGTCAGATACCTCGGAGAAGAAGGCGGATTAGCCCGGGTATGCCTTTTGTCGTCAGACGAAGAGTGGCTCGTCCCCCCAAAATACGTCAAAGTAATTGGAGACACCATCACTTTCAACCATGCCGTTTTTGTAGATCGGCACAACCAGAATATCGCCACGCTGGAAAAGGTCGGTTCCAAGTGGCTGGTAAGAAGCATGAATCCCATCACCACCGGCCTGCACCGTCCTCCATACGCGCAGGAAACGCCACTAGGGATTTTCCTCCTCCAGGAGAAGAAGCAGAAAATGATATATCATAAAGATGGTACTACCGAAACAGGAGGCTTCGCTCCCTGGGCAAGCCGTTTTACCAACGGTGCCTACCTGCATGGCGTACCCGTAAATGTACCTCGCACCACCCCGATCGAGTATAGTGCGAGTCTGGGCACAACGCCTCGGTCGCACATGTGTGTGCGTAACGCCACCTCACACGCTAAATTTATATACGAATGGGCTCCGGCAGAAAAAACAGTAGTTTTTGTACTCGAATAGATTGTAGCTCAGAATAATAGTATATATTTGCACTCGTAATTTTTCTTTATGTATAGATTTGTATTGTTTTTATTGTTATTACTGACTCCAGTTCATTTCTCCTCAACGACTTCCTGGATAGAAGCCGCCGACAATAACAAATTGTCTGGCAGTATGCAGTTGTATCTGGATATGCAGTTGTCCGACCGGGTGAGTTTTCCGGCCTTTGAGCAGGCGCTTTCCGGTTACGAAAAGATTGCGCACCGGAAAAATATCATGACACTGATCGACTTCACCAAACCGTCCTCAGAAGAACGTCTTTTCGTATTGGATATGGATCGGCACTGTGTATTATATTCATCTGTTGTTTCGCACGGCAGAAACAGCGGCACCAATTATGCCACTTCCTTCTCTAATAAGACGGGATCGTATCAAAGCTCCCTCGGATTTTATGTAACAGAAAACACCTATAACGGAAAAAACGGTTACTCCCTTATACTCGAGGGACTGGAAAAAGGATTCAACGACCGGGCTAAAGAACGCGCCATTGTGATCCACGGAGCCGCCTATTCAAATCCTTCGGTAATCACCAATACAGGAAGGTTAGGCCGCAGCCAGGGCTGCCCGGCACTACCCGAGGCAGTCAGCGCCAAAATCATCGACACAATTAAAGGCGGAAGTGTATTGTATATCTATGCCGATAATTCGGAGTATGCGCAGAAAAGTGAATTTCTGCAGACAAAGAGCTGATTTTGTATTTCGCGGGTATATCTTTTCATGGCTTACTATTTCAACATCCAACCGGATCCTTTTTACCATAAACTGTAATTGCTCTTTGAAGCAGCCGAGATTGTAACAGACCTGGTAAAGGCTGCAAATCCTGACATTAATAAATTGATAAGGGCAACGTTTGATTAAAAACAACAAATACGTACTTGTGAAGGAATATGCTTTTCCCTCACAAGCGTATTGTGTTAGTAAAAATGAGGTTATTCTTCTTTGGATGCCTTAAAGAAACCAATTTCGGCAATCTGGGGAATATCCCTGCTTTTGCGTATTGTAATCCGGGCTTTATCGCATGAAACGGAATCAAATCGAAGGATACGTTTATATCCAATGGTAGTTCCTTCAATTACCGTTACCCAACTATTATCTATCCAACACTCTAAAACAAAATCTTCAACTCGTTGACCTTCGGTTATATTCTCTTGTAACAATAACCTGTCAAATTCAACTTTCTTGTCAAATGTTATTTCTATTGAATTCTTTTTTGAAGACCCTTGCCAATATGTATCCAATTCGCCATCAGTAAGCACCTCTGTATTACACATAGCCGATTTAGCCCCATTCAGCAGGTTATTTGTAAAAGTTTGGTGAAGGATCCTCTTCATGTCTTTCAAGCTCTGAACATCATTCTCATGAATAAGACCTCGTTTATCCGGAGGGAGATTTAATAATAACAAAGAATTCTTACCCACAGAACTATAGTAAATATCTATCAACTTCTGAGGTGTTTTTACCAGCGAATCCTGCGAATCGTGGTAATACCATCCCGGACGGATGGATACATCAACTTCCGAAGGGTACCATACCGCACCTTTAGCATTTGCCAATAAATCTCTGCTACCCAAATCCTTTTTCATATTATTCCCTTCGGGCAAAAAAGTTCCGCTTCCGGCTTCTTTCTGAGACGATTCGGCTATGGCAGAAAGGCTAGCGGCTGAAGCCGGGATAACACTCCATTCAGTATCTCGTCCGTATCCACTTTCTGTACCAACCCATCTTACATCCGGCCCCATCACAGCAATAACAGCCTGTGGTTGAAGTTTCCTGATTTCACTATAGTAGCGCTGAAAATCATACACCTGTTTCTTTCCGTTCGGCCCTTCACCACAAGCTCCGTCAAACCATACTTCATCCACCTGCCCATAATTTGTCAATAATTCGGTAAGCTGATTCACGAAAAAATCGTTATACTTATCAGTCCCATAATCCGGATGATTCATATCCCATGGAGAAAGATAAACGGCAAACTTCATACCCATTTCTTTGCAAGCATCAGATACTTCACGTACCAAATCGCCTTTACCCCCCTTCCAGGGAGACGAGGCAACCGAGAAATTAGTATATGCAGACGGCCATAGGCAAAAACCATCATGATGTTTACAAGTCAATAATATCATTTTCATTCCCGCATCTTTGGCCGTTTGCACCCATTGCCTTGCATCTAAAGCCGTGGGGTTGAACAAGGCAGGATCTTCTTTTCCGGTACCCCATTCCTTATCCGTAAAAGTGTTAATCCCATAACATATAAAGCAGGAAAAGTCCATCTTCTGCCAATCTAATTGACGGGCAGAAGGAACAACATGTCCTGCCATTCTTGCTTTCTCCTCAACACCAATGTTATCTGGAAAAACACAAGACGTAATATAAACTTCCTTTTTATTTGTCCCACAAGCGACAAGAGAAAAAATAGTAACTCCAAGCAATATATAATTAATACCCTTCATCATTTTTTTTATTTACTTCCGTCTGGATAAAGTACTTGCAAACCTGTTTTCTTATCAAATGGCATATTCGATTTATTTGTTTTCAGATAGTTGCTTAACTGTCTGGCAAGCGACAATCCAATTTTGTGACAACGTTTATCTGCCATCAAATCCTTTTTTTCAAATATATCGATCTTTAGATTATATAATTCATTTTTACCTGTTTCATAATAATGAATCAATTTCCAGTCGCCTTTACGTATAGCACTTTGGGGTACTCCTACATCTTCCCGCCGTTCACCCCAGTTGTTCGGATAATGAAAATAAAGGGGGCGATCCTCTTTAAGTGATTTATTTTTCCTAAGCGCATCTACAAAGCTGACACCATTTATCGTTTGAGGCACCTCATAGTTCTTTATTCCAGCCATTTCCAATATGGATGGATAGAAATCTTCTATGATAACAGGCGTATGGTTAACGGCTTCGGGTTTTGTTACACCAGGCCAATAAACAAGCATAGGCTCACGAATTCCACCTTCAAAACAAGCTCCTTTTCCTCCGCGCAACGGATAATTACGCAGCGCCGCTTCGCCACCTCGACCAACAGAGTAGCCTCCATTGTCGGACATAAAAATAATAATAGTATTCTTCTCTATTCCTTTATTTTCAACCCAGTCCATCAAGTCCCCTAAACTTTTATCCATGCCTTCTATTAAACTGGCATATTCCGCCTCTTTTTGAGACAGCCCTTTTTCAATATATTTCTGAACAAAACGCTTGTCGGCTTTAAACGGAGCATGCACAGCGTAATGACTCATATACAAGAAAAAAGGTTGTTTATCCGAAACAGACTTTTCCATAAACTTACAACCCTCTTTTGTAAGAGCCTCCGTAAGAAATACATCGCTGCCATGGTAGGACTCCAGAGAGGGAACACCCCATGGTTGAGTCCATGTACCAGCTTTTTTATTTCCATAATTCTCTTCACCCAGATAACTACCCATTGCCCCGGCAGCATGCGCCCCAATATTAACATCGAAACCAATGTTTAACGGATTGGCAGCAGGCGTATCAATAGATCCGAAATGACCTTTTCCAACGATACAAGTACGATACCCGTTATCACGAAGCAATGCAGGAAGAGCTTTGGCGTAAAAAGCATGCGGATCGCCTTGTTGGGACGACATACCGTTATAATTCCATTCGCCAAAAGTCAGGATATCGCTTGCTTTATCAGTACCCTTATCTTTATACAAAGTCCAGTTTGACACCTTATGCTGAGCTACATTTGCCCCGGTCATTAAACTAACACGGGAAGGCGAACTTACAGGACAAGCATATGCTTGTGTAAACTTCACCCCACGAGCTGCCAAACGCTCCATATTTGGAGTACGATATGTGTCATTTAAAGGGGTTCGCTTGGTCCAGAAGGGGACAGACGTATCCTGCCATCCCATATCATCCACAAGAAAAAGAATAATATTGGGGCGTTCTTGGGCAAATACACTTAAGGAGCCTACAAATGTACAAACCAACCCTCTTATTGAATAATTAAATTTTCTATTCATGCTAATTAGTATATTAAAAATGATTTAATAGAAGGTATACCAACCGACTCATCCACCTTAAGACGGAGCGCCGAAACTTTTACCGGCGATATCCTTTCAATTCTCTTATGTCCAATACAAGTCCCAGAGGTAAGTAACTGCCATCTACCATTTACTTTTCCTTCTACACGATATTTACGAACACGCTCTCCTTTTCGTATATCTTCCTGAATAACAATATCTTTAATCTCGGATGATGTAGGTAATTTAAGATTTATCAATTTCCCTTCACCGCTCGTTCCAGCCAAAGGTTTTCCGAAACGCTGTCTTACCTCATCACCAAATTCTTTCATACGTAACACATCTCCTTCCGGCAATAATCCACGGTTATCCGGGGTAATTCCTAAAATAAGGGTAGAATTACAGCCAACAGATTTATAATACATATTAATCAAATCCTTTAAAGGAAAAATATTATTTTCATCGCCTGGTTCCCAAAACCATTCATGTCGTCCATTAGCTCCCCGCAAGGGCGCATCAGACATAGCTGGCATATAATAATGCCCATCCGGATCTCCGGTTTTTAACAGCTTGAAATTATCTTTAAAGATATAATCAGTATTTTTGGAATGAGAATATGGAAATGGGAAAGTCCCCCAACAGGGATATGAAACCGTTCCGGATTCACTTCCTCCCCAGCGGATATCGGCTCGCTGTGTATTGTGATAAAAAATAATATTTTTCTGGAACTTTTCCACAATAGGTAATACATCAGCTCCGCCTAATTCGGGTCCGTGTCCTCCGCCATCATACCATACAATCGCTAAATCACCATAACGAGACATTAATTCCTCTGTCATGCCTTCACACATCTTGTTATAAAACGCTTGCCTGTTCTCGGTAAATTTTGTTCCGTCTTTCGGCATCATAAAATCATAAACGCCCAAGAACGAATTCCATCGAATACCTATATATATACCGGGAAGAACTCCATATTTTCTACATGAGTTAACAAAATCACGTACAATATCTCCCTTCCCATCTTTCCATTTTAAAGCCTTCATGCAATACGGGTTGACATCCGACTGATACAGCGCAAAACCTGTTTCATGTGTAACGGTAAGAATCGCAATTTTCCCACCCATATCGCGCACAGCACGTATCCATTGATCTGTATCCAACTGATCTGGATGAAACATATTAATGTTTTCAACGGGCGTAATTCTGTTCTGTGCCTGATTATAACGTTTTCCATCAGATACGTGTAAATCATAGCTGATAAGGACCGTCAATTCTGCCTCCTGCCAGGTTTGCTGGGCCGCCGTTGGAATTGGGATAACATGTTCAGATTTTTTCTGAGCAAAGGATAAAACAGAAACACATGTCATAGCGAGCAACAACCATAAATTTTTCATCTGCTATTCATTTAACTTATTATTTATTTAACTTACTATTTTCTTTTATATAAACCGGATTCTTTATTGGCATCACTGCGTGAACTTCCTTATACCACGAATGGAGTTTATTCTTTAGTTTTTCTCTTACCTCCGGCATTGCGATAGATAAATCATTCTGTTCGGACACATCATGTATAACATCATATAACTCAAGATGCTTATCTTCAAAAAACTCAATAAGCTTGTAATTTCCTAAGCGAATAGCGGCTGAAGGACGTCCCCCCAATCCTCCGCTATAATGAGGATAATGCCAATAGATGGCTTCTCGTGTTTCACTACCTCCATACAATACCGGTTTTAAAGATATTCCATCTTGATGTTGCCGGGGTAATAATTCCAAACCACACAAATCAAGCAAAGTAGGAAAAAAGTCCGTTCCAATTATAGGTACAGAACATGCTTTGTGCGATTGAATATGATTAGTCCAACGTATACATGCCGGCACCTTGATTCCTCCTTCATACAAATATCCTTTCCCTGACCGAAGTGGTAAATTAGACGTTGGGATGTTATCTGGCTGATTACTTGTGGCCATTCCTCCATTGTCGGATGTAAATACTACAATTGTATTCTCATCCAGCCCATTATCTTTCAAGGCTTGAAGTAAACGTCCAACATTCTCGTCCAGACTTTCAACCATTGCTGCATATTTGGTCACATTTTGTATTAGCTTATGATATGTATTTCCTTGCTTCAGGTAATTAGTACCTGAGTTAGCCATCTGTTTAAGCTTCTGCTCATACTTGGCTATTTTTTCAGGCTTTGCATCCAAAGGCAAATGAACTGTATAATAAGAAAGATAAACAAAAAAAGGATTTTCTTTTTTTTGTTTTATGTATTGAATCACCTCATCCGTAAGCCGGTCTGTTAAATATTCACCTTCCGGACCATCTTTTATTTGGGGATTTTTATATGGAGAAAAATACCCTCCTGCCGGATGGCCGGTTTTGTTTCCTCCGATATTGATATCAAAACCATTCTGTTCCGGATAATAAGCTTCACATTCACTCAAGTGCCATTTACCTGCTATCATGGAAGAATACCCATTCTGATGGAAAGCTTCGGCTATGGTTGTCTCATTTGGTGATAAAAACAGGTTAAATGGTAACGACTGCAATTGTTGATCTTTATGCGGACCATACGCCCTATTGCCCGGGATATAGTCTGTTAAATTAATTCGTGCCGGATATTTTCCGGTCATTAACGAGGCCCTGGAGGGAGAAGAGACAGGGCAAGCTGCATATGCCTGTGTAAAAGAAAAACCTTCTTTGAATAATTGATCTATATGAGGCGTTTCATAAAATTCACTACCCGTATTGCCTAAATCTGTATAACCAAGATCGTCGGCCAAAATAAATATCACATTGGGCTTTCTTCCTTTATCAGCTTGTGCCGCTAACGTAAATGCAGGAAGTAAGAATATAGGAAGAAACGATCTTCCTATTTGAGTATAATCCATCTTCATTTCGTTATTAAAATATCAATCCCCACGGGATAATGATCGGATAAATAGTCTGTGTCATCTCCATTCCAGATGTAAGCATCCACACATTTTTTTTGCAGATCAGGCGAAAGTAATATATAATCCAAACGCTCTCCCAGCCGTTCATGCCTATACTCTCCTTTATACCAATGGGTAAGTATGCGCGTTGGAAAAGTAGTTCTCTTATCTGCTTTCACAAACAATCGGCAAGCATCCTCCAAAGATGCCGCCAAAAAAGTTGCTTGCGTTGCATAATCGAATCCATTATCGCGCATATTTTTATATTTATCACTTTTAGCATCACTAACAGTTACTTTTCGAATAAGTTCTGAATGTGTTTCCAATTCATCGGCATCGAAAGGAGAATGAGAATTGAAATCGCCCATCACCAAATAGGAGTCTGATCCATTTTCCTTCATATATGTTGTAATTTTTTGAGCTTCCATCAACCTATAACTCCAATCTGCGGGGCTTAGATGCAACACAATAAAATTCATTCCATATGTTTTTACATGTAACATGCCATGCCACAATCCATCAGTCCATTTCTTTATTACTTGTATGGGGCGTTTGGATGTTATTCCTACGGGATAACCATTTTCTTTTAAAATAACCGCATAAGAATGTCCATAAGAACGAGCCAGGTCTAGCAGATCTGCTTCTTTGAAACCCACCAATTCTTGAAGTGCAAGAACCTCCGGATCCTTTTCTTTTATCCAATCCGCAAATCTAGTTATTCTATCTTTATCTTTAAGATAATCAAAGCCATCCAGAATATTGTATGAGATAATTCGCACTTTTTCTTTATCCTTATAGATAGTTCTTTCAAACCTTTCCTGCGAAAAAAGTTGTAACGCATACAACAATAAACTAACTAGCAAAAAACACTTTTTTGTATCTTTAATTTTCATGAATCTTGTAGTTTAAAAAATGTAATAAATGAATTGTTTCCTTTTTTCACTGCTACACAAAGTAATAAAGGCTTTCCATTTTCAATATAAACAAATGGACGTTCCATTCGGTCTACTTTCAGGATACTTCCATCAGCCATTGGAATTTCTTTTTTACAAACTATATAGTTGTGCGCTTTTTCCCAATTTTTTCCATCTTCCGATGTTATTAATCCAATAAAATTACCTCCATGGGCATGGAAAACTCCGTAAAAGCGTTTTCTCTCTTTATCATACCACATTGAGACATCTTCGGTAGGTATATCTGCAAAGGCAGGTTTTTTCTCTATAACAAACGGACCATCAGGAAATTCAGAAATACCAACAGCCTGAATAGCTTTGGGTGGAACCTTTGTTAGATCATCTCCTTTAATAATCATGTAATATTTACCATCTGGTCCTTTTGCTACTGCCGGATTTACAGTTACCGTTCCGATGGGACCACCGGGTTCAATAAGTGGATTATCCTTGCGGGTCCATGGGCCATTTAACGAAGCAGAAATGGCTACTCCTGTTCGTTGATTATTTCGGAGTAAAGGCCAATATTTATGGCTGTAACCTGTTTTGCCAATTTCTTCCAGCATTATCGATGACAAGTGTTTGGGTCCTGTGTTGGTAGAGGTGTAATACATATAAAAAAGATCATTGAATTTCTCAACTTTCACATTATGCACTGTAACAGCATCCCAAAAACCCGTACGACTTTTTAAGACGGTTTCACCTCTTTTGTATGGACCAAATGGACTTGACGCAGTAGTATGGGCAATCTCTGAATGTGTTAGCCAGGAAAAAAAACCAATAGATTTTGGCCAACGGGAATAAAAAAGATGATAAATTCCCTTTTGATCTTTTATGATAGAATTGCACCAGTTGTAATATAAGCTGTCGCTAAAAAAAGAAGAAGAATCAGCAGGTTGAAGCATTGCAGACAAATTGAGATTATCCGTTGTTTCTTCGTTCGATGGTGTGTGTTTCAAAATATAGACCGCTGTACCCTCATTTCCAGCCATATTTGCCCCAGAAGGTACATATAAATAAGATGGAACACCATTCTTTATTAACAACTGAGGACGCTCAAACTTTGGATGTGAACCATATATCTGTTTCGCATTTTTTAAAAGATCTTTACCCACATATTCTTCAAAAAGATGAAACCCAGGTTCGTATTTATCAAAATTAACCCCATCATCTGAACGCCATAATAAACCTCCCCCTTTTTTCAAAATGCCATGATTGTCGGTAGTCAGCAAACAAATCTGATTTTTATACATAAATGCGTAGCCATCTTCTATGGTCTGATCATTTTTGGTTACAGGAGTTGGATACATCACATACGGACCTTCAATAAAATCGGCAAATGCGACTCCCATTTTACTATCGTTCGATTTAAAGTATAATAGAAACCCTCCTTTAGGGTGTTGAAGCAAAGCCGGATTACAAACTCCATTTCTCGCCTTGTAAGTCCAATGAGCCGGATTCTCTGATGGAGATAATATACAACCATCTCTGCCCGCTTTTCTCCAGGGACCATTTAAATTATCTGCGATCAGCATACCTATACGCTGATTTGATGGGTGAGGAGGTTGTGTGTAATTATTGTTTGATATATATAGTAAAACATATTTATCGCCTACTTTATGTATAGCTGGATTATGTATCCCGTATTTATCCCAGGTATCCTTGCCTGTTCCTGTTAATACCACATTTACAAACTTAAACGGCCCCTCTGGATTATCTGCTACATAATGAGCAATTTCACTGTGGGAACGCCATCCCGGATCAAATGAGAATTTAGTTTTCCATCGAGTTGAAAAAAGGTGTACTTTTCCATCTTCGTCCATTATGGGAGATGAACCCCATACATGATATCCGGGCTCTTCAATTGCTGTTCCAACAAACTTCCATTGATCTGCAAAAGATAAATTGGTTTTCTTATGTTCATATTGTTTATTCTGATTCTGTGCTTGTGTCAAAAAAACAACCAGAAACATCGAAACGAATAAAGATAATATTTTCATTTTACGCACATTATGCATTAGTTTATTAGTAAATCTAAGTCAGGCACACACATTATTCTAAATATTAGTTTTTAATTTTTTCAGGATTAAGTAAAATAAGCTGATGCGCCGGAGGATTTCCGTCCACCCACACTTTCAATGTATGCTTACAATTATCTATCGCCATTATTAAATCTGCCACAGTCTTAACCTCTTTTCCATCTGCAGAAAGTATGACATCTCCAGATCTGGCTCCCTCTTTATATAACTTACTATCCTTTGTAACTTCAACTAAGATCACGCCTTTAATATCATCAATTCCTGCAACAGATTTCTCCGCCTCAGTAGTCATTGTTTTAATTAACGCCCCCATCCATTTAATAAGTTCCGTTTCCTTTTCTACGCTTTTATGTGCCCTTATTAATTGATCAAATTTTAGGTGAGCATTTAAAGCTTCTTTTTTAAATTCGGGGACTTCAGTTCCAAAATTATCCAAAGGAAATTCCTTAAATCCAATTTTGAATGCTGGAGAATTTGGTTTTAATTTGAAATTTCCTGACTCGATATCAAGAAAAAGAGGATCAGCAACAATTGAATGTTTATCATGTCCTTTGGCTTGCCATTGTTCAAAACTCATTTTTGAATGGTATCCATTCTCGGTAGTTCCAGTTAATTCAACTACAACAGGTCCGTCTACTAATGAATAGTAAAGATTATAATCAATCTCTTTTACTTGTGATGGCTTACTATGTATTCCTTGAAATATCTGAGGACCTTCTGTATTTACATAAATATTTTTTCGCATTACATCTTCTGTGTTCTGAAAACAAACATGTTTTCCCGGAGGATATTTACCAATAAAAATATTGTTTTCTACCGTGCGATAAAATCCTTCGCGTAATTTTACACTACAACCAATTGTCAAGTTATTATAAATATGGTAATTTGAAGAGCCATCATCCAGATCTATACCCCAAGAATGAGTATCAATGGTATGACCAAAGCGATTGTGCCTTATTATACAAGGAAGGTAGCTATCCAGACGGCTCCGGTCATGGGCATTTTCATCTCCCTGCTTCACTACTCCGTGCATTTTCATCGTCCAGTGGCGATCTCTTCCCCAAGAGTTAAACGCTCCGTGATCTGCAGTAGATAGAACTGTATGAAAAACATCATTATTCTCTAAAATATGACCACCCCAACAACCATCATTGATACAAATTCCGGCTCGTGGTAAGTCATATATCGTATTATGATTAATTCTATTTTCTGCACACATAGAGAATAAAATTCCAGCAGATTGTTTCTCCAGTTCACCAACTCGTGTTATTAAGTTATTTTCAATAAGGCAATAACGCGGATAGTTTTCTGTTTTAGGTCCTGGGGTCAAATCAGTACTTGGAGAGGTATCACGTAAAGGTTCTTTCCAAATCTGATAAGTTAATACATATCCCCATTTTGCCGAAAGATCTACAGTCTTTTCTATTTCGGTTACTTCACACCAGGGTGTATCACGCATAGCATCTCTTCCTCCAACCAACACGATTCCATTGGCTTGAATTTTATCAAACCTACAAGCCGATACAGATGAATTTCTATTATAATTGCTTAACATTACGGCATTGCCGCCAATTTGGTCAAATCGACAATCACGGATTTCACAATGATTCGTGCCTTCCATATATACAACAGCACCTCTATGAATAACGTAATCTCCAACAGGTAAATGTTCATTTGTAAGATTCCATGTAGAGCGGGTATTTCTAAAATGAACATTATTTATTTTCACATAACTTACTGGCCGTTCTATTGATCCTTTAAATTGAATAATATCATCTGTAACCGGTATTTCATAAATTGCTTTATTTAAGTCCATACCTTTTGGCGGATAAAAATAAAGGTTATCGGTTTTTTTATCCCAAAACCATTCTCCAGGAGCGTCTAGTTCCTCAAAAATATTTTCTACATATCGGTCTGTATGATGTAATTGTGCACCATTATACATGGTTGATGTATTAATTGAAACTAATTTTAAATGCGGAAAACCAGTTTTGGCAACTCCGGTAATTAAATAATGGATACTTCCCCATTTACCCTGTTGCATACCATGTACATAACCGCCTTCAGGAGATTTCCAGCGGGCTACCCGATCCAAGCTCAAGCAATCCGATGCTACACCTTCAAAAGGCCTCTTTCCCTCAATTCGATTTGGGTAACGAGCCAATGGGCAAACTTTGCCATTCACATACATCGTACGAGGTGTAAAACCGGATCCATTTGGTAATGAAACACGAGCTACAACAATTGAATCATTATACTTACTCCATTTAGGCCGAAAGGTTGCACTTCCACTAAACGAAACCTTCTCATCCTTATAGGCTGTATACGTAATTGGAGCATCCTTATCTCCGGAATCTTCGGGTGTCAATATAAATGGAGAAGAAAAACGATAGGTACCCCCCCTTAAGTAGACAGTAACAGACTGTTTATTTCCTGCCTCTTTCATCTTTCTTATTTCATCCCGTGCTCGATCTAAAGTTTCAAATGGAGCTTTAAATGACCCATTGTTACTATTTTTACCATTCAAGGATACGTATATATTTACTTGCCCCAGAATGTGAAATAGATTCACAAATAAAAATAAAAAAATAAAAGGGAACCTTTTCATTACATGAATGTATTTATGATTTATATTTGTCCATCTGTCGATGCACCTGTTTTACTATTTATATATCTATTTGTAAAAATAGACGTCCGATTCTGACTGACATTCTCTTCTGTTAATTCGTAATTTCAGCGTATCATAATCAAAAAAACTTAGATAAAAAATTAGCCTCACTATTCACGATCAGATTATCAAGATCTCAAAATAATGAGGCTAATGATTATAGTAAATTCATTACCAACCCGGATTATTTTCTTTTATATTTGGATTTTCGTCCAACACAAAAGCGGGCAATGGCCATAGTTCACATTTGTTTTTTTGCCATTTCGAGCCAGCAAGTTTTCCTAATGTTTCTTCCTGTATACCCCAACGAATAATATCCCAGCCACGAATATCTTCGAATGCAAACTCCACTCTACGTTCATGTCGAATTGCTTTGCGCATCTCATCCTGCGAATATGAAGCCTTGGTATCAAGTCCTGCCCGATCACGAATACGTTTTAACAAAGGAATTGCTTCAGGCGTACGGCCTAATTCATTAAGCGCTTCTGCACGAAACAAAATTACCTCAGCGTAACGCATCACAATCGTATTAATACCAATTTGACGAACATCACCATAAAAGACATTTCCTTTCTTTACATCATGAGTTGTTGGGCCATAAGCCGACGCCATACTCCCATTGTAAATAACTTCCTTAGTCCCAATAGTTAATTTATCCCCATTTTGGAAAAAAGTAGCACCAAAGCGTTTGTCATCCTTTTCAAATTCAGTTACGATACTTTCTGAAACCTGGATCCATCCATAGCCGGCATGTCTGGCCAAAGATACACCACGAGGCCCAAAATACACAGGTCGCCAGTTAGTGGAAAATTCGGTAGAATATTGTCTTTCCAAAATAGACTCCTTATTATTTTCATTTGCTTCCAAATGAATTTTAGAATAATCGGCCAACAATTCATATACTCCTTGTTGTTCCAATTTCATTACTTCACTAGCCCATTTCTCAGCTTGTTCCCAATTTTTCATATTAAGATACACTAAAGATAAATGAGCCATTGCAGCCCCTTTTGTAATATGTCCGGCTTCGGTAGCTGGCCATATAGCCGGGAGGTTGTCTTTTGCAAATGTCAAATCTTCAATAATCTGTTTGTACACATCAGCAACAGTAGCTCGTTCCGGATATAAATTATCCAACGACGTATATTCATGGATAACCAAAGGTACTCCACCATACAATCGGACCAAGCGTAAATACCAATATGCACGAATAAAATAGGCCTGGCCCAACACTTCGTTCTTAATTTTTTCATCTATAACCATCGGAGCAACATTGTCAATACAAGTATTACAGCGTGAAATTCCTTTATATGCCGCACTCCAAACACCTTTTATAGGTTCAAAATTTTCATCAAACTGATAAGTAGGCATCTTGCCGGTCCATCCTAAAAACGGGAAGATATCGTCTGACTGAATATCTCCTACGGCATCCAGTCCCGGAGCCCAGAAATTCGTTGGATTATTCATTTGTACATAACATGATGTGCCTGCCTTAATAGCATCTTGTTCCGTTTTATAAAATGTAACCGGCGTAACAGATCCAAAAGGATTTTCATTCAAAAAATCCGAACAAGAAGTCATTCCGTATAAAATAGCAGAAACTAAGAATATGCTAAATATATGTTTCATAGTGTATTAAATTTAAAAATTAAGATTTAAACCAATAGTATACGACCGGGATTGTGGATAGGAATCACCCCAATTATTCCAGTTGGCAATTCCGTTTATTTCCGGATCAAAACCAGGGAATGGTGTAAATGTCAGTAAATTCTGTCCAGCTATATATAAACGAGCAGACATGATATCTTTCACCTTAAACGTATATCCCAATGATAAATTTTTTAAGCGAAAATAGTCAGCACTTTTAATATGGAAAGATGATATATCCGAATACTGTTCATTGTATTTTACCTTTGGCATTGAGTTAGTAGATCCGGGACCAGTCCAACGCTCCAACCAAACTGAATTTACATTTCTCAAATCACTCATCGGATACATTCCTCCCATATATCCCCAAAATAAATCTTTGCCAAAATCGCCTTGCCAAAACATGGCGAAGTCAATGTTTTTATACTTCATAGATAGATTTAACCCTAAAGTTGAAGTAGGTATACTATTCGCTATATAAGTTCTGTCATCTGGAGTAATCTTTTTGTCGCCATTCAAATCTTTAAATTTAATTGCTCCAACTTCAGCTTTAGACCATTCCGGAGAGTTTTTAATCTCTTCTTCGGTCTGGTATATACCATCCATTACATAGCCATAAATAGAATTGATAGGATGTCCAATTTCACTCCGGGCTATCACATTATAACTATAATTATTGACAACAAAATTCTGTTCACCAATCAGACCTCTTACTTCATTTTTGTTATATCCATAAGTAAGTGCTGCATTCATCCACAAATTGCCAATGGTATTATTGTAACGAAGTTCTAATTCAAAACCCTGATTTCGCACCTTCCCCGCATTTACAGTAGGTGAACCTTTACCTACGGTGGAAGGAATGGGATAGGGTAATAGAATATCCTTTGTATCTTTGATATAATACTCGCCGACTAAAGAAAGCGCATTATTTAAAAATCCCATATCTAAACCGATATTGGTTATCGTTGTTGTTTCCCACTTAATATTCGGATCAATCAGATTGATGGAAGAAACTCCTGGCTCCCGGGTCGTTCCGCTACCAAATAAATACCACTGATTAACATTCAATTGATCGGAAAATGCATACAATCCGATTTCCTGATTACCCAAAGAACCGTAGCTGGCACGAACTTTCAAATTAGAAAGCCAATCAACATCCTTCATAAATTCTTCTTCTGATAAACGCCAGGCTACAGAACCGGAAGGAAAATATCCAAACCTATTATTCTTCCCGAAACGGGATGATCCGTCAACTCTTAAATTCAAAGAGACCAAATAACGAGAATTAAAGTTGTAGTTCACATTTCCAAAATAAGACAACATAGACCACCTTTTTAAACCACCCAAGGCACGCCAATCCCGTTGTCCTGCATCCAAAACCTGCATATATTCGCTGTCATTCAAGAATCCTTTAACAGAAGAATCGATATTTTTTCTCTGGCTCGCTTGTAATGACATTCCGGCCATGGCATCCATATGATGTTTACCCCAGTCTTTGTTAAAGTAAAGCAGGTAGTCATTTTGCCAGGTATATCCTAAAGACATATTTTCGTTTAACCTTTGATCCGTAAATTCAAGGTATTCACCATATATATCCACTTTAGGGTAATAAGCTCTACTGTTCTGCGCGGCAAAATCAATACCTCCTGTCACCTTAAACTTCAATTCATCTAAAATCTGATATTCAGCATACATATTTGCCAATGCCCGCCACATAGTCTGTTTCTGACCTTTATATAGTTCTGTTAGATACATTGGGTTAGCAGGATTACCTTCTCCATTTTCTTTTCCTGTTCCCCAAGAGCCATCTTCATTATATACAGACATCGTTGGTGCAGCAATTACGGAAGAGCTCAGTGGTTGAGAATTTCCAAATGATTCGTTCCATGATAACGTTACAGAATTACCCACTTTAAGTTTCGATAATATCTTATTATCTCCATTAAAACGAAAGCTGGCACGATCATAACCGGTATTTTTCACAATACCTTCCTGCGAATAAAAGGTTCCTGATACATAATAGTTTGATTCGTCCGAAGCTTTGGAGAAATTTACATTGTATTCCTGTACCGGTGCTAGCCGTGTAACTTCTTTAATCCAATTTGTCCCTTTGCCATAATAAGAAGGTTCGTGCGAAAACAAAGATCCCATTTTCGCATTTTTCCGGGCTTCATTTTGAAGCATTACGAAATCTTCTGCATTCAAGACATCGTAATCTTTCATCAATGTTTGGACAGATGTGTATGCATTAACATTTAGTTTGCCCTTCCCTTTTTTTCCACGTTTGGTTGTAATTAACAATACCCCATTCGCAGCTCTGGATCCATAAATAGATGCTGAAGACGCATCTTTTAATACACTAACTGATTCGATGTCGTTTGGATCAATTGTTTCGATGCCATAATCAACGGACTGACCGTCAACTACCAGCAGCGGATTATTTTTGACATCATCTCCCAACGTTCCTACCCCACGAATACGAATTGTTGAACCGGCTCCCGGTTTTCCATTATTCTGGGTAATCTGGACACCGGATAAGTGTCCTTTTATCATCGAAGAAACTGAGTTTGTCTGAATGTCACCCAAATCCTCCGGCCGAACAGAGCCTACGGCACCAGTTAAATTCACCTTCTTTTGTGTACCGTAACCTACAACTACAACCTCATCCAAGGTTTTTGAATCTTCCTGCAAGCTTATTTTTAATGCATTCTTACCTGATACAGACATCTCTTTTGTATTATAACCAATATAAGAAATCTGAAGAATCGCCTCTTCTGGAATTTCGAGTGTAAAGCCTCCATCAATATTTGTTATAACTCCGTTTGCTGTTCCCTTTTCCAGTACATTAGCCCCGATCACAGGTATACCGGAGTCATCAATTACAACTCCGGTTACTTTTTTATTCTTCCCTTTATCAGGTTGTTTGGATATAATAATGTGTTCGTGACTAAAAGTTATTACACATTTTGTTCGCTGAAGTAATTTTTCCAGAACTTCTTTAACGCTTCCTTCCTGTGGAATTTCTCTTACTATTTGAGTGGCATTTATTTCTTTTGTATTATAATCTACAAACAGTTTAGTCTGCTGTTCAATCTGCGCAAATGCTTCTTTTAATGTTAAGTTGTTGCCTAACAACCTAACTTTCTGCTGCTGAGCATGTCCCAAAGTGGAGTATGTTAACAAAGCAATAATAAAGAAGATTTGATACATTATTTTTCTTCTCTCTGAATGTATTAAATAGGTTAAATTCATATATTTGTATGTTTGAAAAATTAATATTAACTATTTCTTATTTGTTCATTTAAATTTCACAATGCTTAGTATTACGATTTCGAACACCGGGAAGATATAATTTTCAAGGTTCTTCTTCCCGGTTATCTTTTTAACATTCTTGTGGCCTCCTCATATTTAATTAATAAATATTACATTTTTATCTATTTTATATTCAAATCCAATCAATTGCTTCAATACTGATAACGTTCCTTCAATGGATTCATTTGGCGAAAATTTAACATTATACTGACTTCCTTCATACTTTTTGGAATCATAATGAATGACAACATTGTATCTTCGTTGCAAGGACACCATTAGTTCTCTAAATGAGGCTTCTTCAAATATAAGATAACCATCCTTTTTCATGCCAAAAAGAGCCTTATCTACAGTATGGATATTTATTGTCTGCTCTGTATACGAGTAAACAAGTTGTTCGTTAGGTTTTAGGATCATAGATTTTAAATTTCCAGTTTTAACATCTACTCTTATACTTCCCTCCTCTAAAGTTGCTGAAGTAGTATAAATATCAGGATAAGCTTCAACTGTAAAGACTGTTCCTAAAGCCTCAACATCAAGATGAGTTGTTTTTACAATAAAAGGTTTATCGGGATTTTTCTCCACTTCAAACCGTGCTTCACCCGTCAGGTAAACAGAGCGTGTAGTACTATTGAAATCTTTCGGATACAATAATAGCGATCCGGCGTTTACCCACACCTTTGATCCATCCGGCAAAACAAGGATGCGTGGTTCTCCGTAGGGTACGAAAAACTCTTTCATCTCGGCTATCAAATCTGACTTATAATGAGTTGTAAATAAATAGGTAATTGTTCCTGACAATATCATCAATAAAAAAACCACAGCATATCTCATCCATAGTTGATAAACCGATGTTTTTTTCTTTGATTTTTCCTTAATGCGTCTTTGGAGTTCAATCCAATCTTTATACGTGTTTGATGTAGCTACAGAAGGACTTTCGTTCCACATTTCCAGTAAAACATCTTCTTTTGCTTTAAGATCTTCATTAATTCGCAACCACCGGCCAAATAAATTCCGGCTGTTCGTTGAAAAAGACTTTCCGAAAAAGGAACGTATGATATGATTTGATTTTTCCATTTCCATTATTTCTGCATTTAATATATAAGTAAGCCTATGTTGCAGCAACACACAAGCAACTATGATCTTTTTTATAAAAATTTTGTATTTTGTTTGAGAAATGGTAATTTTCAAGCAAAAGAAAGACGAATCAGATATCTATATAAGGGATAAAGATATTCAAATACAGAATCAATGAATTATATTCAGTAATAATAATATATGCAGCACTTTTTTCAAATCAGCTAAAACCGTCGTAATATGATTCTCAACGGTTCGTTTGCTTATATTTAATCGTAGCGCTATTTCATCATTGCTAAGCCCCTCAATCCTACTCATTTTAAAAACACGTTGCCGCTGAGACGGCATTCGCTCCACTTTATCAAATAATAAAACTTGTAGCTCTTTAACAAATAGCTCTTCTTCTAAAGAATGATAATCAGACACAGACAGAAGCTGTTCTGCCATATATTTTTGGCAAACCAACTGATGATCATAATAATTATAAACACAACAGCGAGCAATTTTATATAAATATGAAGAAAATGAAATTACTTCGGAAAGTTTAGCCCTATCTTCAAAAAGAGACAAAAATATATCTTGAGACATATCGCGTGCCATTTCTTCATCGTGTATCAAACCAGTAATAAAATAAACTAATTTCGGTTGATACTGAAAAAATAGTTTTTCAAATGCATCTATATCTCCTAATGATATTGCTTTAAGATTGTCTTTTTCTTCAGATGGTTTCATATCAGATATTAAATATACAAATAAAATGTCTAAACATATTCAAAGACAATACTTAATAAAAACAAACTATTCAATATTTTTTCATTAATACCGGGCTTATTGAATAAAATCAATCATTGAAAATACATAAAAAGTAAATTTCGACAAAGAGAGAAGTTACCTTCAAATACTATCCGAATTAGCCAATAATAGGTCAGGATGATTTTCCGGTTGACAATTCATTTTTAATCAATCAATCTAATTCAAAAAAACTAGATTTCTGATAAAATCAAAGTGTTGAGCGACTGAAAAAAAAGAGAGCCGCGAGATCTCACATCCGGCGACTCTCAACACTAACCCTTAACTTTAACCAATGAAAAACAATAATCTAATTAATGTAATGAAGCTAATGCAGCTTCATAATTTGGCTCAGTTGTAATTTCCGGAACTAATTCCTCGTAAACAACCTTGCCTGCTTCATCAATTACTATAACTCCTCTTGCCAGTAAACCTTTTAGAGGGCCATCAATCAGAAGCATCCCGTACTTATCTTCAAAGCATGAACAACGAAACGCTGAAAGTGCAACTACATTTTCAATACCTTCCGTAGTACAGAAACGTCCATGCGCAAAAGGTAAATCTTTCGATACTGCCAATACCACCGTATTGCTTAAAGAAGCAGCTTCTTTATTAAATCTTCTTACAGAAGCGGCACAAACCGAAGTATCCAGACTTGGAAAAACATTTAATACAACTTTTTTCCCTTTTAAATCATTCAGTGACAACTCAGACAAATCAGTTTTTACACCTTTAAAATCTGGAGCTACCGATCCTACTTCCGGCAGTGAGCCGTTTGTGTGTACCTCAATACCTTTAAAATTTACGCTTGCCATTCTTATAAATATTTATTAATTATACTTATTTAAAAGCGGCTTACAAATATAAGCTACTTTTTATGGATTAAACAAGAAATAACACCCAAAGTTGCCATATTTAACATTTTTTAATTGGTTTTCCCTATTTCATAATCCCTATATTTGTAAAAAAATTAAAAAGATGATAGATATTGTATTGATTACATTACTCCTCCTTAACTTGATTGTGCTTATTTATCGCACCCGAAAAGAGAATCAGAAAGTTGAATATGAAAGAATTATAAATGAGATGCAACGATCGTTCGAACGGATTGAGCGCAATTTCAGAGAAGATTTCAAGTTAAACAGGGAAGAAAGCCGGGCCGTGAGCAAAGACCTACGCGAAGAGCTATCGGTTAATATGGAAATATTCCGCAAAGCGTTCGAACAGGGGATACAATCTTTTAATCAGTTGCAACGTGAAAAATTTGCTCAGCTGGACGAACAGCAACAGCGAATGATTACAAATACAGAAAAGCGGTTGGAAGAAATACGTGTGACTGTAGACGAAAAACTCCAGAAAACATTGAATGAACGTATCGGACAGTCCTTTCGTATGGTTTCCGAACAATTGGAGAGTGTACAGAAAGGATTAGGCGAGATGCAGACGCTGGCCCAGGATGTAGGAGGATTGAAAAGGGTGCTCAGTAATGTTAAGACACGGGGTAACATAGGCGAAATTCAATTAAGTATGTTGCTTGAGCAGTTGCTTGCTCCCGAGCAATATGACGCCAATGTGCGCACAGTGAAGGGCTCGTCGGACGTGGTGGAGTTTGCCGTCAAGCTTCCGGGGAAAGATGATACGAGGGACTTCGTTTACCTGCCCATTGATGCCAAGTTCCCGAAGGATGTGTACGAACAATTGCTTAATGCTTATGACTCGTCGGATACCCAAGCCATTGATGCAGCCGGGAAGGCATTGGAGAGCACCATTCGGAAGATGGCAAAAGATATTTCGGACAAATACCTCGCTCCTCCGGCTACCACCGATTTCGGAATTATGTTTCTACCGTTCGAAGGCATTTATGCCGAAGTGGTAAGGCGTTCTTCTTTGTTGGAGGAACTTCAACGTACATACAAGGTGGTGGTTACGGGGCCTACCACTCTGGCAGCCATTTTAAATAGTCTGCAAATGGGATTCCGCACGCTGGCCATTCAGAAGCACTCGGGCGAGGTGTGGACTATTTTAGGGGCTGTTAAAAAGGAATTCGAAAAAGTTGGCGGTATGTTGGAAAAGGCACAAAAGAACATTCAGGCGGCCAACGGGCAACTGGACGAGGTGCTGGGAACCCGTACAAGGGCTATACAGCGCAAATTGAAAGATGTAGATTCGTTGGGGGATGCCGAAGCTAGAGCCATCATCCCGGAGATAGGCGCATTACACAAGGATGAAGAAATAGAAGAATATAAATAGTATACATTATAATAGATAAAGATTATGAACAGAACAGAAGACTTTGGGTATATCACCCCGGTTTATACAGGAGCTGTAAAAAGATATTGTCAGACATTGGATCTGAAAAATGATCCGGAACTGATTAAAACATACATACACTGGCACAGTAAAGAGCATATCTGGCCGGAAATACCCAAAGGCATCCGCGAGGTGGGCATACTGAATATGGAAATCTATTTATTGGGAAACCGTCTGTTTATGATTGTGGAAACTCCGGCCGACTTTGATTGGGACAGTGCTTTCGGCAGATTAGCGACACTGGAGAGGCAAGCCGAATGGGAAGCCTTTGTAGACAAATTCCAACAAAGTGAAGCGGGTGCTGCCTCGGATGAGAAGTGGCAACGCATGGAACAGATTTTTCAATTGCCCTGAGTTTAGAAATAACCTGAAGCATTGCCTTTTTAATTAAATTATATTCGCATGAAGAAAAGACAAATACCTCATACCTTTACAATTGTTTTTTATATTATTATTTTCTGTGCTCTTCTCACCTGGTTCGTACCGGGAGGTAAATATGTAGAGCAGATTGCCCCAAACGGCGATAAGACGATGGTTTATCAGCAAGTAGAAAGTATTCCGCAGACCTGGCAGGTTTTATCGGCATTCTTTGAGGGTTTTGTTGATAAGGCGGATATCATCATATTTATCCTTATAATAGGTGGCGCCTTCTGGATTGTTAACGATAGCAAAGCGTTCGATATTGGTACCGTCGGTTTTTTACGGAAAGCCCGGCGACTGGAAAACAACCGGATGTTACGCAAGATTGGTGTAGATAATTTTATAATTACCTCCATCATGCTTCTTTTCAGCGTATTCGGTGCAGTGTTTGGCATGAGTGAAGAAACCATCGCCTTTACCATTATACTGGTCCCCATGGCCATTTCCATGGGATACGACTCCATTACGGGAGTTTGCATGGTGTTTGTTGCGGCAGCTTTGGGTTTTGCCGGAGCCATCCTCAATCCGTTTACCATTGGTATTGCACAGGGATTGGCGGGTATTCCACTGTTTTCGGGTATCGAATACCGTATCTTTTGCTGGATAATTATCAACATAGCCGGATTTACCTGGATATTACGCTATGCAAACAGGGTAAAGAAGAACCCTCAATTGTCTCTCGTTTACGAAGAAGATCAATATTGGCGCGACCTGCATGAAAATGGTAGTCCGGAGTTCACGTATCACACACCCCGCATCGCGTGGATCAGCTTTGGCGTTACGTCGGTCATCCTGATTCTTTTTTCCATAGCCTACCCTACCTCTTCACTGCAGATCGGGAATGCAGTCATTAACGGGCTGCCGGCCATTCCGGCGCTCACGGGATTGTTTATAGTCAGTTCCGTTTTTGCCTTACGCAAAACGGTTCACCTGTATATACTGAATCTGCTTTTCTTTACTATATTCTTTTTAATTACGGGAGTGATGGGATATGGCTGGTATATCATGGAGATTGCTACACTTTTCTTAGCCATGGGATTGGCGGCCGGTATCGCCAACAACAAAGGTCCGAATGAATTGGTGCAGCTATTTCTGGCTGGATGTAAAGATATCATGAGTGCAGCACTGGTGGTGGGAATGGCCGGAGGTATCATCGTTATCCTTCAAAAAGGGATGATTATAGACACCATTCTTCATTCGCTTGCCGAAAAGATGAGCGGCATGGGAGAGATTGCCACCGTCGAGATGATGTATGTTATTCAAAACCTGATCAATCTGGTGATACCTTCGGGTAGCGCCAAAGCTGCTCTTACCATACCTATAATGGCGCCATTCTCGGATTTGATCGGGTTATCCAAACAAGCCACGGTCATGGCCTTTCAGTTTGGTGATGGGTTTACAAATATGATTACACCAACGTCGGGGGTTTTAATGGCCGTACTGGGTGTAAGCCGTATTCCTTACGATAAATGGGTGCGCTGGTCGTGGAAGTTCATTCTATTTCTGATATTGCTCGGAGCCATTTTACTGTTACCGACAGTTCTGATTCCGATGAATGGATTCTGATAAATGCACAAAATCGGAATACGTTGCAGGTCCGCAAATGAATTTGTACATTTGCCGGAACAATTCAACGGTTCCGTTCTATGCAAACAGATAAGACAAACAATCTTCAGGCTCCTGCTGCTGCATCTTCGTTTACGGAGATTTTCAATCAGTATCAGGAGCGCTTTATTCTTTTTGCAAATTCGTATGTAAGGAACCAGGCCGTTGCCGAAGATATCTGCATGGAAGCCATGCTGATCTATTGGGAAAAACGGGATTCGCTTCAACCCGGAACAAACATTCCGGCTTACATTCTTACTATTGTTAAAAACAGAGCCCTGAACCATCTTCAGCACATGCATGTACGTCTGGAAGTGGAAGACCGGATAATGGATCATGCTTCCAGAGAGCTGAATCTGCGTATTTCAACGTTGGAGGCCTGTAATCCCAGCGATCTGTTTTCGGCAGAGATACAGGAAATCATTCATGACACGATCCGGACTTTCCCTCATCAGACTCAAAAGGTGTTTATGATGAGCCGGTTTGAGAATCTTACCAACAGGGAAATAGCCGAAAAACTGGGATTAAGCATAAAAAGCGTGGAATTCCATATAACCAAAGGTTTGAAAGTGCTGCGAACCAACCTGAAGGACTATTTACCATCCTGGATTTTGCTTGTCATCTAAAAAAAAATAAATTCTCATTAGGGTATTTAACGGCTGTCTTGTTATTATAGCAAGAGACCACACATATTGTTGTCTTCAATAAGGAATAAAAGAAATGGATAAAGAGACCTTACATCGGTATTTTGAAGGGAAAAGCACGTTGGAAGAGGAAGTACAGGTTGTGAACTGGGTGGAAGCATCCGAAAGCAACCGGAAAGATTACCTCCGTGAGAGAATGCTTTGGGATGCGGTAACTCTGACTACCAACTCGAAGGATTTGGGAGTTCCCATACAAAAGCGAGCTAACCAGACCAGTCTTTGGCGCGCAATAGCTGTGGCGGCATCGATTGCTTTACTTTTAGGTATATCGTGGACAATCTGGGATCGCTCTGCAAATCTTGTTTCTCAGCAAAATCAGACAATCATCGTACCTGCCGGTCAGCGGGTACAGCTTCTTCTGGCTGACGGAACGAAGGTATGGCTTAATTCGAAAACCACCTTCACCTACCCTGCTGCATTCAGCAGTAAAAACAGGGAAGTCACACTTAACGGTGAAGCCTACTTTGAAGTAAAAAAAGATACGGAACATCCCTTTATAGTTAAAACAAACCTATATGATGTAAAGGTATTGGGCACCACCTTTAATGTGTATGCTTACGAAAATGCCGATTTTTTTAAAACATCACTTATAAATGGTTCTGTAGAAGTTCTGTCCGACCACTATAAAATGAACTTAAAGCCAGGCGAAGCGGCAACCGGAACCAGCAGCTCCCTGAAAAAGGGGACGATCTCCAATCTGGATGAATTCAGATGGAAAGATGGTCTCCTATGCTTTGACGACGAGCCATTAGGAACACTTATGGAGAAATTCTCGATCTATTACGACATTCACATCGAAGTGGCCGATCCCGGATTACTGTCGTACCGGTGCACCGGTAAATTCAGGCATAACGACGGAATCGAATACGCTTTAAAGGTAATACAGAAAGACCTGAACTTTACTTTTACCCGCAACGACGAATCAAATACAATTACATTGAAATAACAGAGTGTTAACTATTTTAATTTAATATCATGCAGAACATCGATACATAAAACATCAAAAAAAAGAAATGCCGGAAAGTAGTGGTGTACCTCCCGGCATGTGTCAACACGAGACAATCCAATTTATTCTCAGTATTAACAATAAATCCATTACAAAGTTATGATAAATATTCTTTGTCGAAATCCCTATGGCTTAAAAAAACATAAATTAACCCATCTGGTGCGGATTATGAAACTATCGATATTCCTATTATTCGTCTTTGTTTGCTCGGGATTGGCCGAAAACGCCCATTCGCAGAATGCAAAAGTTACGCTAAACAAACAAAATGTGATGGTTAGCGAGATCTTAAATGAGATAGAGAATCAGACAGAATACCTGTTTCTCTACAATAAGAAAAATGTAAATGTGGAGAGAAAAACCTCTCTTAATGTTACAAACGAGTCTGTTGCAGGAATTCTTAACAGGATTTTCTCCAACACAAACGTCAGTTATGCAATGGAGGGTAAACACATTGTGCTGTCAAAGCATGATGCACCGGTATCTGTTGCCAGTCAGGAACCGGGACGTACCATTACAGGGTTGATCCGCGACGAAAACGGAGAGCCTGTAATCGGCGCCAATGTGATGGTTGCCGGTACTTCCATCGGTACCATTACGGATATAGACGGGAACTTCTCTTTGCAGGGAGTGCCGGACAAGTCAATTATCCGCGTATCCTATATTGGATATTTAACACAGGATGTGGTTTTAAAGAAAGAAAATTCGTTGCAGATCGTACTTCGGGAAGATACCAAGAAACTGGACGAGGTAGTGGTTATTGCCTACGGTACAGCCCAGCGTAAAAGTATTGTTGGTGCGGTGGACCAGATTGCATCGGGCGTGATTGAAGATCGTCCCGTTGGAAACCTTACCCAGGCATTACAGGGAGCTTCGGCCAACCTGGTAATTCAGCAGAAGAGCTTCAACCCCAACGATAACAGCGTTAACATCAACATCCGCGGTATCAGCACCATGAATAACAATGATCCGCTGGTAGTGATTGATGGTCTGGTTGTGGAACAATCTAGTATGAATAACCTGAACCCGTCCGATATCGAAAATATCTCCGTATTGAAAGATGCCGGTAGTGCGGCTATCTACGGTTCGCGGTCGGCCAACGGTGTTATTTTGATCACCACGAAGAAAGGTAGAAAAGACGAGCGCCCCGTAATCAAATTTACGGGAATGGTGGGAACACAGAATCCTCACATTCTTTTCAAACCGGTTAAAGGATACGAAAATGCCATCTTACGCAACCAGGCTTTGGTAAACGGAGGCTCTGCTCCTATCTATTCACCGGCTCAGATTCAGGGTTATCAACAAAATGGCGACTCAGAATGGTTCCTGAATGAGATTATGAAGAATGCCTTACAGCAGAATTATAATTTAAATATCTCGGGTGGATCGAAAAACTCTACGTACATGATCTCCGGAGGATATTATGACCAGGAAAGTAACTTTGTAGGATCAGACTATGGCGTAAAGCGCTATAATTTCCGTACAAACATGTCTACCGAGTATCAGAGACTTAAGTTAAGTACCTCCATGGCTTACGTGCGTACAGACGGAACAGATCATACCACATCTTCCGGTACGCTGATTGTGGATGCCTCACGTATTCCGGTATATAATACCTATTCAATGAAAGATGCCAACGGTCGGTACCTGGTAAACGATGTGTTATCGGAATTCAACCCATTGGGTATTCTGGAAGCTGGCGGTAAGACATGGAAAGATGAAGATAACTTTACCGGATCTGTGAATGCCGACCTTGATATTATCGATGGTTTGAAGCTAAGGGGTGTATTTGGTGGAGATCTTCGTTCTAACCACCGTCTCATCATGCGTAAGAAAGTTCCTTTTTATGCAAGCGAAACAGCTACAGTTCCAAGTGGTTATGCAAACTCGAATCGTGAAACGGAAGATTACAATGAAAAGGTTCTTTTCCTAAATTCGCAACTTATGCTTGACTTCAACCGCACCTTTGCCAAGATGCATCAGATTACCGGTTTGTTGGGAGTATCCAACGAGTCGTACACCTTCAAGGCAAATGAGCTGAAAAAGAAGTATACAGATCCTGATTTGGGTATTCCGGTTTCGGAAACCGAAATAATTACGTCTAGTTACAACACGCCTAACAGAACTACCCAACGCAGCCTTTACTCAGTGTTCGGTCGAGCCGGATATTCCTACAATGGAAAGTATTACGGAGAATTTAGTTTCCGTTACGACGGTTCTTCCAAATTTGCAGAGAACAATCGCTGGGGATTCTTCCCTTCTGTTTCGGGAGGATGGCGTGTGTCTGAAGAGGCGTTCATGACAAATTACCGCGAACGTTTCGGCGAATTGAAGTTGCGCGGATCTTACGGTATCCTGGGTAACCAGAATGTGGACGACTATCAATATCAAACTACGTACAACATTATAAACAATGCATACGGGTTTAATAATGTTTCGGTTGCCGGTACAGGCTTTACATTTGCCAATAAAGAGTTGAAATGGGAGCTTTCCAAAACATTCAACGTGGGTGTGGATGCAACCTTCTTCAATAATTCGGTATATGCTTCGTTCGACTATTTCAACAAGCGTACTTCAGACATTTTAATCACTCCGGAGGTTCCCACCGTATACGGAGGTGCCGTTCCGAAGTACAATGCTGGTGAAATGCAGAATCAGGGTTGGGAAATCACCCTCAGCTATCGTTTCAACAAAGGCGATTTCCGTCACAACGTAGGCTTGAATCTGGCTGATTCATGGAATGAGGTTTTGGCATTCGACGGGAATGAGCAGATCAGCAGCTCGGATCAGATGCAGCGAATCATCCGTGTAGGTTTACCGTTTAACTCCTATTACGGTTACAAGACCGACGGATACTTCCAGAATATAGATGAGGTTAAGAACGGAGCCATCCCTGTGGGTGCTACGGTTCAACCGGGAGACGTTCGCTATGTAGACCGCGACAACAACGGTGTTATTGATGACAAGGATCGTTTTGTATTAGGAAATGCATTCCCTCGTTATACATTTGGTATCACCTATGATATGAGTTGGAAAAACTTCGATTTCAATCTTTTACTACAGGGCGTAGGTAAACGTTCCATGTTCCTTCGCGGCGAATTGGTTGAACCGTTCCACTCCAATTATTCATATACGATGTTTACACATCAGCTCGATTACTGGACTCCGGTTAATCCCGATGCCCGTTGGCCGCGTCTGGCCGCTCCCGGCACAGCTTCCAACACGAACAATTATGGAAAATCGTCGGATTTATACCTGTTCAACGCGGCTTATCTGCGTTTGAAAAACATCCAGATCGGTTATACGCTACCGAAGACTATTTCGATGAAAGCCGGCATGCAGAAGTTACGTGGTTATGTAACCGCCCAGAATCTGTTTACACTTGCCAAGAACGGATTTATCGATCCGGAGTCTACAGAGTTTGGATCAGACATGGGTAATAACGGGGCAAACAGCGGACGTAACTATCCTACACCTATCTATGTAGGTTTTGGCTTAGATATAGAGTTTTAACCTTTACGTTTAAAAAGATACAGATATGAAACTGAATTTCTTAAAATATAGCGTGGTTGCAATGGCATGTCTGGCTACCTTATCGGGTTGTCAGGATCTGGATCTGGCTCCCACCGATAAATTTACAGAGGCTAATTACTGGACCTCACCCGAGAAAGCATCCATGGTACTAAATACCGCTTATAGTCAGCTTAGCAGCAGCGGACGGTATTTCAGTAACGAGACCTTATCGGACAATATGTACGAAGGCCGAGGCAACAGCAGTGAAAAGATGATCTCTTCCGGTCAGGCCGATGCTTCCAACTCAAGATTTTCCGACGAATGGAAGAATTCGTATGCAGGTATTAAAACCTGTAACGTATTTCTTGAAAATGTGGATAAAGTGCCCAACATGAATGAAACCCTGCGTAACCGCATGAAAGCGGAGGCTCGTTTTATCCGCGCATGGCTTTATCTGCAGCTTACCACCTGGTATGGAGACGTTCCTTTGTTTGATAAAGACATCTCTTTGTCGGAGTCTAAAACCATCGCCCGTAGTCCGAAGGCAGACGTACTTGCATTTATCTACAGCGAACTGGACGAGGTAACCGAGATTCTTCCTGTAAATACAGCCTATGCCGAAGCCGACCGTGGACGAATCACCAAAGGGGCAGCCATCGCTCTTAAGGCCAGAGCTTATTTATATCAGAACGATTGGGCAAACGTAGCCGCAACATGCGAAAAATTAATTGGTAATACGGCCAATGGAACTTACGCACTGTTCCCCTCCTACGCCGGTATCTTTAAACCAGAGAACGAATACAACAGCGAAGTGATACTGGACTATCAGTATGTTCCTTCTCTGCGTGTATGGGAGGAAATGTACGACATGGCGCCTCTGTCTGCCGGAGCCCGTATCAACGCCAAAGCTCCCACACAGGAATTGGTGGATGACTATCTTATGCTGAATGGTAAAGCGATACATGAATCGGGATCAAACTACGATGAAAACAATCCCTACAAGAACCGCGACCCACGTCTGGATGCAACCATCGTTTACCACGGTGCCAAGTGGACAAGACCGGACGGAACGGTTCAGACCATCTATATCAAACCGGGTTCTACCCCCAGCGACAATACCTATGGTAAAGTGGACGAATATATCGGCGCAGGATCGAACTCAACCTCAACCGGCTATTATTTGAAAAAGAACTACGATCCTACGTCGGAGATCGGTATGAAATCAGGTTTGAATCTTATCTTGATCCGTTATGCGGATGTACTGTTAATGTATGCCGAAGCAATGAATGAGCTTGGAAAGATGGATGAAGCTGTTTGGAATAAAACCATCCGTCCGCTTCGTCTTCGCGCCGGATTCACCGACGCTCCTGCCTTGAATTATCCAACGGAAGGAAACATGCAAACCATTATCCGCCGCGAACGCAGAGTGGAACTGGCTTTGGAAGGGTTGCGTATCTTTGATATCCGCCGTTGGAAGACTGCAGAAACGGTATTGAATACCTATCCTCATGGTGCACGTTTCGGCGAGGCAAGTATTGACAACGGCTACATCCGGTTGGAGAAGCGTTCATTCAATCCGGAACGCGATTACTTATGGGCTGTTCCATTGTCTCAAAAGGACTTGAATCCTAACTTAGGACAAAATCCGGGTTATTGATTCGTATCGTGATACGTAAATGAAATAGTATTTGTATGAAATTGCATAAATCAAAAGCAGTTAATTTTCAAAAAGACAAAATTATGAAAACATTAGTAGTTAAATCGACCATATTTCTCTCTTTTCTTTTTGCATTGATGTCTTGTGTAAACGACGACACATTGGAACATCTAAAGGTGACAACCGTAAAAACGCTGTATGCTCCGGACAATAACAAGGCTGTTAAACTGGAAAGCTCTGCGTCTGCCAATATTTTGTTCGAATGGGAACAGGCCAAAGCAGAAGACGGTGGTCTGGTGATGTACGAAGTAGCATTCGACGTAGAGGGCGGCGACTTCTCTAAACCTATCTACAAACTTACATCAGACAACAATGGTACTTACAATTATGCCACTGTTACTCACAAAACATTGAATAAGATCGGTGCGCTGGCAGGATTGAACTCTTCGGAAACAGGTAATATCATCTGGACCGTATTTTCGTCCAAAGGGGTGAATGAGGTAAAAGCCGAAGAGGTAAGAACCATGACTATTACACGTCTGGCTGGTTTTGCAGAGGTTCCAACCGATGTATATGTTACCGGTGAAGGTTCTGAAGGCGGAGCTGATGTATCGAAAGCCATTAAGTTCAAGGCTGTAGCCAACGGAGAGTTCGAAATTTACACCAAGCTTACTGCCGGAAAGAAATATCATTTTGCCGATGGTACCAATGCTGCTGCCAAGACCTATTTCGCTGATGGCGAGGTATTAAAAGAAAACGGAGAAAGCACAGTGGCCAAAACGGGTGTGTACCGTATCAATCTGGACTTCACTACCGGAGCGGTTGTATATACCGAAATCAGCAAGATGGAAATCTTCTTTGCTCCTACAAACTCATACCTGTTTGAACTGCCTTATGTTGGTCAGGGTGTTTGGAAAGCAGCGAGTCAGCCTATTACATTCAAGCAAGAAGGATGGGGACGCGACGAACGTTATAAGTTCCGTATGACTGTAAAAGAAGGTACAGAATTTGAATGGTTCGGAAGTGTTAACGGAGATAATTCACGTCCTAACAACTCAACGCCCGAATCATTCTGGTACATGGTACCGGTTTCGGGTGATCAATGGAATAACTGCTTCAAGTTTGCCGGAGAAATTGACAACAGTCTGAGTGATGTCAGCGTTGTTTTCCAGGCAGACAACAGTTATACTCACATCATTAAAAAAGTAGGTGATCAATAACAGTAAACAAGCCGCCCGGAAGAACCATTCCGGGCGGACTATTAATCCTAAAAAGTATATACACATGAAAAATATTCTATTCTATTCATTATCCATCCTTTTACTTTCCTCTTGCGGAAAAATTAATGATATACCCTTGGACGATCCGAACGATGTGGCCGTAAACTGGACTACCGCAGCAGACAGCAGCAGTCAGTCTCTGGCCAATGGCTTCTGGAATTCGGGTGGTTCTTACTTCAACTATAATAACAGCGGCAATACAGACTTTCATTACTGGCCGCAGGCTCACGGACTGGATGTGCTGGTAGATGCTTATTCCCGCACGGGGAATGCTGTTTATAAGAACGAGATAGACCAATGGTTTACAGGTGTCAAAATTAAAAACGGCAATACCTTTTATAACAATTTCTACGATGATATGGAGTGGAACGCACTTGCCATGTTACGTGCTTACAATGCCACTAAAGATGAAAAATTCAAAACCGCTGCTTTAGATGTCTGGAGCAATATCCAGACCGGGTGGAATTCTACCATGAATGGAGGAATCGCCTGGAAAAAAGATCAGCTATATTACAAGAACACCCCCGCCAATGCTCCCGCCTGTATTTTAGCCGCCCGTTTATATAAACAGTTTAATGGCGCAAGCGACCTGGAATGGTCCAAGAAAATTTACTCATGGATGAAAGAACATTTATTTGAAGCTGGTACCGGATTTGTGTACGATGGTATAAACCGTGAAAACAACGGAGCAAAAGACAACTGGAAGTTTACCTACAACCAGGGAACATTCTTAGGTGCAGCCCTCGAATTATACAACATCACAGGCGAAAAGGTCTATTTGAATGATGCCATCAAGGCAGCCGACTATGCCCTTAACAGCAATGTAAACAGCAACGACCGTATTTTACAAAGTGAAGGCTCCGGAGACGGTGGTCTGTTTAAAGGAATCTTTGTCAGGTATTTTACACAACTGATTCTTTGTCCCGAACTGGAAGACGGAACGCGCAACCGGTATGTACGATTTATGGAGCACAATGCTAAAACATTGTGGAATGAAGGTACAAACAAAACCGGTGTGCTGTTTGGTACGTATTGGAAAACAAAACCCAATGCACAAACCGGACTTACAGAACAACTAAGTGGCTGTATGCTGATGGAATCAATGGCACTTTTAAAAGAAAAATCAGTAATTAAATAGTTGTGTTAAATCTTTAGAACAGAGTGATTATGAAAGTTAAAGTACTTAGTCTTGCATTTCTTTGCATACCCTTTTTGATAGGAGGGTGTGCTACACGGAAAACATCCGACAAAACCAGCGATCTTTCCGTAGCCGATTCGTTGCTTACCAACATCCTATCTCTTTACCATGTAGAAAAACACGGATTATTGTTAGAAACCTACCCCGTAAATCCAGACAACCAGGTTACTTATCTGGCCGAAGGAAGCGAACAAAAGAAAGGTCAGGAAGTATCTTTTCTATGGCCCTACTCGGGTATGCTGTCAGG
>Ga0209639_1000707_pt1 | contig 42056 bp, 36 predicted proteins | sample EPASupsiteHSE605_FD_187268 | JGI IMG/M metagenome (GOLD analysis project Ga0209639, IMG submission 187268) | Bioremediated contaminated groundwater from EPA Superfund site, New Mexico - Sample HSE6-05 (SPAdes) (version 2) | ecosystem: Environmental > Aquatic > Deep subsurface > Groundwater >... | reverse complement strand
CATTAACTTGATTCATTTGAAAAAATGAATTTTTGAACAATCAGTTTTTCTGATCGATTGCTTCTTTCAATTTTTCTTAACTTTGCAAGAAATTTATCTTTATCTCAACTTTCTTCTATCTCAATTTATCTCTCAATTTTGTGTTAAACTGAACTTGTTTTTAAATTGAAATTGTTGTGTAAGTTTTGTTATGTAGTGAAGAGAATGTGTATATTTATTATACCAAGAATATATATTCAAAACTTTTAATGAATGCAATTATACAATCAGACTATTCCCAATGGTATCGAAATCATCATCTGATCTACGGAAAAGGATAAATAATGCAAAAATCAATATACCGAAAACCAATAGAGATGCAATTCTGAAGGTTTTCGATGAAAAGAACGATTCATTTGAGTGATTGGTTGAAGTTGATTGACTTGGACTATTTGTTTCAATTGGAGTGAAGGGCAATGGAGTTTCTGTTGGAAACAATGTCAAAGGTGGCAGAGTCTGATGTGGTGTTTGATCAGGAAGTCTGTCAATTGTATAATTAATCAAAACTCCTTTTCGGGGTGAGGATCCCTTTTCTTCATCAATTTGAAGAAATGAAAAGAATTCAAAGTCTGATATATGGTTATCAACATTAATCAATTCGGTATAAGACAATATTGAAGGATCCATATTTTCAAATTTAAAATACAAAAAGGTTTTGCTATTTTTCCCTTCATGCCAAATACCGGAAAATGTTGAAACATTAACATTGATGAAGTATTTCTTTGGATGATAATCGATGTAATAGTATGGATCAGATGATAAAAACTCGATAAAATTATATGTTGACAAATCTACCTCAATATCAACAAAATTTCTTGAAAGATCGACATCATCAAAATGAATTTTTGACCCAATTCTAATGGACACATTCTGATCCAAAAATCGAACATTTCCAAAAGTTGAATATGCAAATGACAAGAACTTGAAGTTTGACAGTTGAACAATTGTTCCTTTAAGTGATATGATGGACACAATTTTGTATCCGAAAGAAAAAGAATCAAGATAGACAGGAAAACACGTATCAGAAAAGATGATTGAAGTTTCTTGGCTTATTCCGTCAGTGTCAAATGAATGTGGGCCAAATGTGAAGTTTGACAAACCATATCCACTATTTGTCTCAATTCCAATCCTTAATCTCAACATATCAGAAATTGTGCTACCTAGGTATATAGGAATTACCCAGGATTTTGTTTCCACAATCATATTAATGAGCCCTTCAAGCATAATCCCCGTGTCATTTAAAGAATCCCAACTTTCATCAATAAACACCCGGATTGGTTTATAACCTGCATACGATTTTATTTGTAATGATTTAATTGATTGTGTATTCTTTGCTATGCTGATGTTAAATGATTCAACATTATCTACTGATATCATTGGAATAGTGTTAGTATATGAAACAGAAATGTTGTTAATTATCCAATTTGCTTCCGAATAAGTAACGAAAAACGACTTTTCTGCATTAATCACCAAATTGGCACCATGCGTGACTTTTGACATGTGGCATAAGCTAAGGACTGTTGTTTTGCAGCTTGACATATCGACATGATTCAAAAAATTGGCCTGATCTGATATTTCAACCTCTGAAACATTAATACGCCCATTAACCTCAAATTGTCCTTTTCCAAAATTCAACTTAGGTACATTTTCATGTTGAACTCCTTCAATACGAATGAACCTTTCAGAAACATCACCAAAAACATCAATTTTAACATTAAATGTATTTCCACTCCCAATAGAAATACTGGTATTCTCACTAACATTTTCAACAACACGAATTATCAGCTCTGTAGAATAGCTTTTTTCACATAATTCAATCAAATTTGAACAATTGGAACTGGTTATAAGAATATCTCCAATTTCACAGTTATTTGGATTCCCTTCATGATAACAAACCTTAATAAAAAGAAATGCAATGATACTAATCATAATAAAATACTGTAGGTTTTCTTCTCAATTAACTCAAAAATCCCCATTAAAATTCTCAGAATTTTGACAACTGTAATGGTGATTTGATCACATACAACGGGGGATTGTTGGTTTACGAAAACGGAATATTATACTGGGTGTAGTGTTCATTAAACAAGATATTATTGCCCATAAGTGCGACTTTGGTAGTAATAGAATGTTTTTTCCAGAAGAAAATACAATGATATATGGTAAACTTGAAGAAAATTAAGGCTATCTATGTAATTAAACTTGAAATCCAATATTATTACCAACAAAACAATGAAACATATATGAGAATAATGAAAACTAGTTTGATCAAATCAATACACCATAAATTGCTGTAGAAAACCTATACATAAGAAAACTGTTCAATATTTCATTTAATTAATGATCATGGGATCAAAATAAATAAAAATTAATACGTTATGGGGATGATGGTTCAAAAAGATCAAATCTCTCATTTTCTAATTCCCAAAATAAATTGAAATATAAATATTCATGATTAATTATTAATAGATATTGGAATTTATCCAGTAAAGTACAATTACTAAGATTATTTTAATATCAGGGTAAACATGAGAAGTTTCCAAAATTGGGACTGTTTTAGCATTTAATCGCGTTTCAAATATCAAAAAACGTCATTCAATTCTCCAACAAAACCCTCCTACTCACATCCAAAATCTAGATTTTTTATCATTAATGGATTAATTTTAATAAAATCCAATTCTCTTTTGTTTCTGTCATGAAGGAAGAGTTCACATTTTTTACGAATGGACAAAATAACTCAGATAGGAAACCAAGAAAAGGAATCTTCTGAAGTGAATAATAAAGAGAGAAATCGAAAAAGCAATGTAGAAGATTATTTTAAGTCTATATTGGGCGATTCAGAAGAAGAATCAGAAGATGGTGAATACCAAGAAAACAATAATATTGAAGCTTCTACAAATTCACAAAACGCAGTTGAAAACTATTTTAAGTCTTTATTAGGCGATTCAGAAGAAGAATCAGAAGATGGTGATTACAAAGAAAACAATAATGAAGCTTCTACAAATTCGCAAAACGCAGTTGATAACTGTTTTAAGTCTATATTAGGCGATTCAGAAGAAGAATCAGAAGATGGTGAATACCAAGAAAACAATAATATTGAAGCTTCTACAAATTCGCAAAACGCAGTTGATAACTATTTTAAGTCTATATTAGGCGATTCAGAAGAAGAATCAGAAGATGGTGAATACCAAGAAAACAATAATATTGAAGCTTCTACAAATTCGCAAAACGCAGTTGATAACTATTTTAAGTCTATATTAGGCGATTCAGAAGAAGAATCAGAAGATGGTGATTACAAAGAAACTATAGTGTATGAACAAGAAATAGAAAGGGGAAGAAGCCAGCTTAATAATATAGAAATTGAAAATAATAATGATACAAAGGATAAAGAGAACAGGGATTATATTCATAGTATGGTTGAAAGTTATGAGGGACTGTTGAATAATATTCATCCATTTAAAAACGTAGTAGAAGGATTGTCTGGTCATCTCCGCGATTCTACCAAAATGCATAGTATAACCCATTTTTCAACTCTCTTATTGTTTCATGGAATCAGCAATATATACGATTTATCAACAGAAGAGATACAAGAAAATCTCAACACTATTAAATCCCTTGAATTATAACTAAAACAATCTTTATTTGATAATAACAGTGGTTATTCTTAGATGTTGTCGTTCAGATGATTATAAACATCTCTGGCAAACTTTTCGAGTTCAGGGGATGCCTCAATTAGCTTTTTAATAATTGCACTATCAAGAGGGAGTCTCATTAGTATATCAAAGGGAGAATAAAAGAATCTTGGTCTGTCACTAGTTATTTCTAGATGGGAACAACCTGAAATGTGGTTTATACGAGTGTCACTTGATTTACTTATGCCAATCAATATCAATGGGAAGTGCACTGATCCAATTGGCTTGTGTGTAACCATGTTTCTATGAATCAAAGCCTTGTAGATTGTTAGTGTATGCACTTTTTGACATATTTTATGTTCCTTAATTCCAAAATCATGATCTTCTTGATTTTTTTTTGCTGCTGGAGGGTGATTTGTGCTTAGAGACCCAAAGCCGTTCCACACCAACTGTTTCCCGGATTTATCAATTATTCCAGCCGCTGATAAAACATTTATTACATCATATATACGCCTTCTTATGGTTTCTTGACCAGTCAAATTGGTATTAATCACTGTCATTTGGCTAATGAGCATTGAAGCAATGTTTTCACATGTAGATTTTTTGATTTCTCTCATTAAACTGCATAGATGTGAAGAAATTTCCTTTAAACAAATACGATCTTTATTTTCCATTTCAACAAAATGGCCGTTTAAAATATTTTTTTAACAACGATTATTTTGTAGAGCATTCATTTGATTAAGCTAAAAAACAAACCCATTCTACAATCTTGCGATCTTATTCCTTTGAAAAAGAGATCTTGCAATTCGCATAGGTTATTCATATCATGAGATTCATGGCTTTCTTGAATAGAGATTAGTACCTTATCATATATTTCAATGAACTCTGGCGGAATTGATGAAAGTAATTTTTCCATCAATTCAAACGGGATTAGCTTCCCAATATAGTTTGTATAAGTGAGAGGGAAGCACCAACTTAGGAATAGCTCAATAATAGATTTTGAAACGAGGCTCGTCTCTATTTTGCTAAAATAATCCTTTTTTAGAAGAATCATTAACACATTAATGATATCATTAACAAACTGATAATACGATATGTCAAATACAAGCCTTTGATGCTGTAAAACATCATTCCTCATTGAATTACAGTAGTTTCCCATATTTGTTAATGTTTTCAGTATCGAAACACATAATTTTGATTGAGATGATACAATGGATGTTTTGAGAATATTTATAAAACAATTATAGTTTTCTGGTTCCATACTGAGGTTCATAAATGTTTTTATTACCGGATTTGCAGTACATTCTTCGAAAAAGATAAATAGGGATGATATCTTATTAATAATGGGACCTGAAAGACTCTTCCCTATAATTTGAATTGAACGTAGGAGATCAATTAGAGGTGATAACAGAGAATATATATAGTCTTTTTTGGGCAAAAACAAAAGTACAAGTTGGATAAATGTAATATAAGTTTTGGCAACTATTCTAGATGTTATTGCGCATGTATATTTCAATGTTCTTAATATATAAGCATTAATAAATTTCAAATTAGAAATGATAATCAATGACCATTGTTTATACATATTATCTGGTAGTTGTTTTCTGATTATTGAATCATATATATAAACAAATATTTCTCCCAAGAATCTTATTCTAGGGGGATTTGGCATTGTGCTTAATAAATACTCGAAAAGACTATAGGGTCTACAAGAAGCCGATTGGGCCAATTCCAGAAAAGAATTGAATAGAAATGAAGATATTGGGAAAATGAATGAACTTTCTTTGTGTGGAAATAATGGTGATAAAACTATCGATTCCACAATTTCACATGTAATATATATATAATGGACTGTGATCAGATCACAATTCTGAATCACTTCGCCTATCACAGATGAACAATCAATAGTCATAAGGGATGACATAATTTTTGAAGCTTCAATCATTATTTTAAAATCAATAGAAGGATGAGATAACAAAGATATTTTTGAGTGTACATTATATAGAACTTCTCCGAGTCCTTGAGTTATTGTTTTAAATTTGAGGGGATCTAGATCACTCAACCTCATTAAAAGAGCTAAATTGCTTAAAGTTGAAGGTGAACCAGGTATCTGTTTCATCACAGATGGATCATCATAACACAAAGATCTTTTCAAATACTTGGATAACAAAGGGTAATCATTGAACATATTTATATGCTTTTGGATAACAATTGATTGAGATGCTTCACACACTGAAGCAGCCTTTAAAACTTCTAAGGGTTTAGAGAGCTCATTTATATTGAGTGTCATTCGAACTAGCTGAAGAGATGTTTTTAGGGAATAATGATTTGGATATTGTCTAATAATTTTCATTGGTAAAGCAATTAAATCTTTCTCAGATATGAGATTTAAACAAAAAATTGCCGATGCAGAATAAAACGAGGCTGGAGAGTATTTTAAAATTCTATTTATACATGATTGAATTTGGGATGCAATAGATAATATATTATAATCTTTGATATATGGAAGGATTATTGAAGAAATAATCAAACACCTAGCAATTTCAGCAGATAGTTTTAGAGGAAGGATATTGTATGGTGCAAATACCAAAGAATCCACAATTATAACTAAGGGAATGGGAAGATGTTCGTTTGATCGGACCCATAAAGAAAGTTTTCTCGCAGAAAATGTGGTTCTCATTAAAGCCAAACATTTATTTAGTTTTAAATATAGCATTGTTTTCACAAGTGTTGAAACCTGTGAACAATCCAAGCTGTTTGCAAAACACTCAAAACATCTTGATATCATCGAAAAAAACTTCTCATCAATATCATTTACCATTTCTATGTACTTTTTCTCAAATGATATATTGATTATTGAACATATTTGTTCCAATAGCCCAGATATTAAAAATTCTGATATGTTTTTATCGCATAATGATTCAATTATAAATAAAGAAAGCTTATACTGCATTTTCAAATCAATAGAATGTACAATTTTTTCCAAATCACTAAAAAGTTGGTTAATCATGTTGTTCTTTTCTGCAATTCGAAAATCTATATTGCTTTGTAATTTAAGATCCACAGGAGCATAAGGATAATCCCAATTATTAAAGATATGAACAGTTTTATTTGGAGTTTTTAACAATTTGGCTTCCATTTTTTAGTTTACTAAATGATTAACACCAATTTTATCTATAATAGATTGAGCCTGAAGAGCTATTTCAGGCTTATCATTCATTGTATAATGTAATAAGAGGTCATTAAATGAAGAATCTTCCAGTATTTCAAGTATTAACTGATTGTTAATGTTGGAATAAACAAGAAGTGCAGAATTAATAGCATCAAGTACGACTTCAACCATGTTTGGTTGATCTTGTTGGAGAAACTCAATGAGAAAAATGCATACTTCCTTATTAAAAATGATTTGTATCTGTTCTGAAGAACCTTTGCACAAAACATTTGATATGAATCTGGCCGCAGATTCCATTTCGGAAAAGTTTCCATTTTGAACTATCTCAAAAACTATTCGATCAACACCAATATTAAAGCACTCATCAATCAAATACTCATGAATGTAAACGAGGTTTGAAAAAATTAAGAGGATTTTGTTAACATATTTCATTGATGAATCAACAATATTTATCAAAGAGTATATCATTCCCTTCTCCACCAATGCTTTCGATAATTCGAAGTGCGTCGACATTTGTAATACAAGGTTAAGAATGCTTAAGAAATGTTGTTCTTCAATTTCTTCAAATCTTTTTAATAGATCATCAATCCTTGGTATTTGATTTTTAATAGAATAACATTGATTTTTGGATCCAGCTTTCATGAGAATAATATATAAAAAACTCGCTCCAAATGAAACCAGAAGGTAATCTTGTGAGTGTAATAACCCAGTATATAATGCAATGCTGTGAACAAGATGACCTCTAAAAAACTCTGTTGTGGTTTTTAAAGTCTGAAGTGCTAAAACATATATTTCGCGGTCATACTCCTGTGTACATGCAGATATAAGAGTTCGGAATAGGTTCTGCTCATTTAGAACCCTTGAAACATCTTCATTTATTAATGACAATCGATTAATTAGCTCAAAAGATACTTTTTTCAATGCAGTGTTGTTTCCTTTCAAGATCGAAATAATTTGATTCGAAATTCCATAGTTTAGAATGCTTTGAATAAAAATAGAATCATAATAGACCATTTCACATAGAATTTCTATAATAAAAGGTTTAGAATGTTGATTTAGAGCCAAAATTATTGAATCAACAAGCAATTCAATGTTAACTATATAAAAATTCTCTAAGTTAACATTATTGTACATGATTTTTTGTTCGTATATCCTTTCTAATAGAGATATTTCTCGATTTTCAATCCAATCAATATTAAGTCTAGCAAACTCGATGATATCCGAGATTGGAACATTAACATCTTCACCGATTGATCTGTTTCTTGCGCTTTTTCGACATTCATTCTGTACGAATGAAGTTATATGAACCCCTGATTTAACATGCATTGTTTTGATTTATCAAGAATGAGGAATGATGATCAAAAGCAGCGAAATATGAATAATAAAAATGGAACCATAATATAATGGAAAGCTTTATTGTTGATGGTGGTAAATCAGCTTTGGATTTGGAGAAGGATAATATATTTTCTAAAATGGTTAATCAAAGAGGAAAAGATTTGAGACCATTGTTCCTGTTTCAAATGATCAAAATTAGTTATCCACCAAATGATGCGTGTAACATGATTTTAAATATATTTAGAAAACCTAATAATAATATGAATATGTATAAACATGCAAGAAAAGTACTCCAAGCAATGGCGTCTCAAATTAATGTACCAGAGATAGTCAATCAAAACATTTCCGAGGATTCTATAGTACATGGTTTGATCATTAGTTTCATGCCAGTTCCAGTGCCAAACGAATTTTTAGGCTTTGTATTTCGAGCTGCTGCTTCTCCCTTCATTATTAATCGAGCTGAATTACTCAAATATATATATCGAATGAGCCCTGAAGAGATATCTGAGAAGCTTTTGCCATTGATTGTTGGTGTGTGTGAGATGCTTTCAAAAGACAAATCTCCTTATGTATTGATTCATGTCGTGAAACCAAGTTTTGTTTTTGTCAAAGAACAAAATAAGATTCAAAGGATAATGTATCAGCTCGTTAAAAACGCTGATACATCAGTTAAGGTTTGCTTGGCATTGAATTTTTCCAAAATATTTGCTATTGATCAAGAAATTGCATTTTTGTTTTTGAATGATCGAGATAATAAAGTAGTAGCAGCAACAATTCCCCAAATTAAACAATGCAAAATATCCAGAGACAATTTAAAACCTCTTTATTCAAATACTGATCCCATTATTCGGGTTCTTATAATGCGTCATCTAGGAGGGTTATCTAACGATGATATTGGTCAATATATTAGAGATTCACAAAGAGAAGTTTTGGTTGAGTTAATTCGCTATTTGGGTTTGTTGGATAAACCTGATACGAGAATATTTGCTTTATTAATCAATAAATGCCAAGAAATGGAAGATGATTACAATCAAGAATGGAGAATGTCATATGAAATCATGTGTATACCTATATCAGTACATCATTCATTAGGAAATACATCTTTTGAGTTTGCTTTAAGGTGCATTACCAAGCATCCAATGATTCTTATGAAAAAAGCATCAGAAGTTGTATCATCTTTTTACCAAATTGGAGGGATTTATCGCCAACAGGTCTCATTGCTATTGGAAAAACTAAACAGCAATCCTGATCAGTTTTCCTCTATAGCTCATGGTATTATATCAAAGACAATACCTTAACCTATTAAAAGTGACAAATATCGTTTAGTGGCCATAAAACAATGAGAAATGCATTAACCAAAAATTCTGTTCCTGTGAGCATTGGAGCAAGTGAGAATTCGGATGGGGATTTAATTGTATATGCGGATGATATTATCACATCAGATAACGAAAATGTATATTATATTACAATGTCTTTTTTAGGGGGTGGTACATTTGGTAAAGTTTATTGTGTTAAAAGCTCAAAAGATAAAAATCATTATGCATTGAAAATTTCTTCATTGAAATCTGATTCATTTGAGCAAATGAAAAACGAAACTGATACACTTGCTCAATTGAATCAAATGTCTGATGAAATTCATATAACTAAAATGCATGACTGCTTTTTGTATCTACACCATTTATGTTGTGTTATGGAGCTTTATAATAGTTCAATATTTGATTTAATAGTAAATAGAGATTATCGTGGATTCCCATTGATTCACTGTCAAAGGTTACTCAGAGATATTGTTCATGGACTTCGCTTTGTGCATCGTTATAATTACATTCACACAGATGTAAAACCCGAAAATATTGCAATTTCATCATCAAACAGGGGAGTCCTAATCGATTTTGGAGCAGCAGGAGACGTGAGCAAGTTTTCTCCAGGCATGTGTTTGGAGTCATTATATTATCGAGCACCAGAGGTCATGTTAGGTATGCGGGTTAACCAAAAAATTGATATTTGGTCCCTAGGTGCCACAATAGCCGAAGTTTATCTAGGATTACCAATTTTTGCTGGTGATTCAGAGCAACAAGTGCTACAGCTTATTCAAACAAGAATAGGGAAGTTTCCAGATGCCTTACTTCAAACAAGTGTGTATGCAAACAGATATTTTGACAATGACAACAATGTTATTATTGATGAAAGTTTCGAGGATCCTTGCCAATTCGGCTTTCCAACCCTTGACCTGATATTAAGATTCGCCGTCGACGAAGCTCCAACAGATCCCTTAATGTCATTCATTGATCTAATAAAACATATGCTCGAAATTGACCCCGAAAACCGCTATTCAGTAGAAAACGTGGCCGATCATCCTTTTATCCACATGAAGATTTCAAATTAATCGAATAATTAATCGATTTTTTGTTCGTCAGTAATTCTGAAAATTTCTGATAGATTAAATATACACTTTCCAATTAAAAGTGCGAGGCAACATATGAAAATCGAGAGGATATTCAATTGTATAGTTGATTCTATCAATTCCTATTGTTTTATATTAAAATTGAGTTATCATTTCAAATAATAAATATTTTTCATTATCGATTATTGACCGTAGAATGAGCACCACCATATTGGATAAAAACCGAAAGAAAAGGCAGCCATTTTCCCAGACGGAGGATAATACACTTCGTTATCTTGTCAGGGCATATGGGGAAAATGATTGGGGAGCAATATCAATTCAGATGTCAGGACGCACACCAAGACAGTGCCGTGATAGATGGCGAGAGTATTTAATGCCCAATCTTAATATTTCCTCATGGACACCAGAGGAAGATCAAGTGTTGATGGAACAGATTGAAAAGCATGGAAGAAAATGGTCATTAATTACAACATGCTTGAATGGAAGAAGCGAAACAAGCGTTAAGAATAGATGGCGACTTTTGGAAAGAAGGAGAGCATCTTCAAAACCAATTTCATCCTCATCAGTTGATGAAAAGGTTCCACTAACAATAATGGAAGAAAATATCACAAAAGCAAATTGTATGTTTATGACTGCAGTGCCAAAATCAACAAAAGAGGATTTGGATCGTTTATTTGGATCCCTAAGTCTTCCAATTCAATCAAAAAAGATTGATTCAATACTCAATCCGCGTCATCTCTTTCCTCAGCTTGTTTAATTAGCTGAAACAACTTTATCCATGAAAAAAATAGTATTCAATAAACACCATGCTACAGTATCATCCTTTCTATGCAAAATTCAATTAACGGCCAAGTTTCTGATACATTTTTCAGAAACTTATGAAAAGGCGGCAAATGATCTGAATGTATGAATTTTTCTGAGAGACAATTTGTTGTTCTTAATAACTTTTCAATGCATTGTAAATTTTACTGTTACAAATTTGTTTGATTATTTCATAAAAGTTTCCTTACAGTACTTTCAAATATTGAGGAATTACATTCAATACTATCCATTACAAAACAATTGAAAACATCGATTGGGCGTTTTTACAATAGTGGTTATTGGATCACCATAACCGTTGGAATCTTTAAAAGTGACACATCAATATGTCTGAGAGTTTTACAGTTGTAATTACAGGTGATTCTGGCACTGGGAAGACCTCTCTTTTATATCGGATTAAGACCAAGACTTTTGTGGAGAATCATAAAGTTACTGTTGCTGGTGAGCTTGTAACTCATGAAGTCAACGTTGAAGGGAAGAAAATTTCTATTTCTTTTTGGGATACTACTGGAACAGAAGATTATGAATCTATGAATAAATGTCACTACTTTGATGCTCAAGGTGTGATTTATTTCTATTCTGTTGATAACAGCGACTCTTTAGATAGAATTTCCAGTCACTGGAAAGCCATCGTTGAAGAAAGTTCAAAAGTTCCACATTTAAACTTTTTGGTTGGTAATAAGATAGATTTGAACCCGAGCGAAGTGGTTGTTAGCCCACAAACAGAGGATCCAATTGCCGAATCAATTGGGTCAAAAGTATATCATACAAGTGCTTTGAACGGCACTGGTGTCTTTGAGTTTGTAGAGGATCTTGCTAAAATATTAAATGCCGAATTTGGGACCAAAACAGAAACACCGTCTCCAATCGAAACCAAGGAGTCACAAAACTGCAAATGCGAAATACAATAAAAGAATTCCTTTTATTTCTTCTCCTTGTATGAGAATGGAGTGTGAAGAAGCTCATGAGCAAGATGTGAACCAGGTTTACCAAGAACTTTTTCGTATAAATCTTTAACTCTGGGGTTTTCATGAGATTTCCTAATTGCGCGGGTATTATCTATCTTATATATAGCATCAATTCTTGCCTTAAGTTGTTGAGCATCTTCACATGGAGATGAACCTCCACCATTGATACAGCCTCCTGGACAAGCCATGACTTCGATAAAGAGAACATTCTGGAATTCCTCATCACCATTTTTAATCTTTTCAAGTAGCTTTTCGCAGTTTGCAATTCCATGAACCACAGCAACTTTAACATCTTTCCCTCCCATGTTAATTGTAGCAATTCTAATTGCTCTTTCAAAACCTCTAACTTCATGATATTCTATTCTCTCTAATGATTTCCCAGTGATTTGATCATGGGCGGTTCTTACAGCAGCCTCCATCACACCTCCAGTATTAGCAAAAATAGCTCCCGCTCCAGAGTATTCGCCAAACAGAGAATCAGGAGCATCATCATCGCTCATTTCAGTGAAGTTTATCCCTTGAAGTTTAAAAAGATCGGCAAGCTCTCTTACTGTCAAAACAATATCAGTCTCTTTGACCCCATCATGTGTTCGGAGTTGAGATCTCTCAATTTCATCCTTCTTTGCAGTGCATGGCATGATGGCAACATTGAAGATCTCTGATGCTGATACATTCTTGATTTGAGGAATTTGATTTTTGATAATTGCAGAAAGCATACCCATAGGAGATCTACATGAACTGAGATTTGGCATCAAATCTGGTCGTGATTGTTCTACATAATTAACCCAAGCAGGACAACATGAAGTGAACATAGGAAATACTCCTGTGCCCTTGGTTACCCTCTCAACCAACTCATTAGCTTCTTCAACAATTGTCATATCAGCTCCAAAGTTTGTATCATATACGATATCAAATCCAATTTTCCTTAAGGCATTCACGAGTTTTCCTGTTGATATGGTTCCTGGCTTGAGACCAAGAGCATCATTAATATTAACACGCACGGCTGGCGCAATTTGGGCGATAGAAAGCTTGAAATCTCTGGTTTTAAGCCTGTTGATCACATCCCTTGTTTGACTTTTTTCTCTCATTGCTCCTGTGGGACAATACAATGTGCATTGTCCACATTTTATACATTTAGTTTCTTGAAGTTTGAAGCCATTATATGGTTGAACCATCATTTTAGATCCTCTTCGCGAAAACTCTAATACATTTTGCCCAGCAACATCTTCGCATGCTCTGATACATCTCGAGCATAGAATGCACTTTGAAGGATCGAAAACAATCGAATGGCTACTCCTATCAACATTATCTGGGTGGGGTGCAAGCCTCTTTGGTGTATCGACACCAAATTGATAACAATAATTACGGAAATTGCATTTTGAATTGGCTGTGCATGTTGAGCATCTTTCATCATGTACTTCCATTAGCTGGTTAAGGTTATTCTTAACAGATTCAACAACTTTAGGAGAATTAGTGGAAATTTTCAATCCATCCCATACTTGAGTGACACATGATGGTGTTAACCATTTACCATCACACTCAACAAGACATATTCTGCATGATGCGCGAGGAGGAAGTGCAGGATGATGACACAACCTAGGAACTTTAATTCCATTTCTATCACATAATTCCATAACAGTCTCACCCTTCTTGGCTTCAAGTGCGCGACCATTGACCGTTACTGTAATGAATCTATTGAACATATTGGTTGATCCTGTCCCAACAAGTTGAAGAGAAGACAACATCAAAAAAGGATTTTCTGAGATCTTATCGAATAATCTTTCAAAAATTGCCGATAACCTATTGAAAGAAACTTTGAATATGATCGGCCTAACATAAAAATGATTCCAGTCTCACCCTTGTTGCCTGCGATATTTTTCAGATACTCTGAGATCCAGGATAGAATATGGAGTGATGAACCTGAGTTAGGTGACTTAGAAGGTCTTAATTGCAAATTTGTTTCGAACGAGATTCTGAGGGTAATTAGTATGAGGCCATTTTCAATAGATAGGGTAACAGATTTATGTTTAACTATTAAAAGAGATGATGTGATTGAGGAAATTTTTGAAAATTCTATTTTTAACTGCTTTGCATTTGCATATAGAATCTTGGATAGGGGTTTGTTAAGCATTCAAAGTCTGAAAATCCATATTCGGGATGAGTATTTATGGTTCCATGAATATTATTCTTCAATGCACAATCAAAAGGGGGAATTTGAAGAGGCCATTAAGTTCGGATGCATGAGGAAATCTTTGTTCTATGCATTGAAATTTGATGATTTAGAATTATTTGAAGAGTTCATACGAAATCCGCAATTTAAATTAGATAGTTTAATAGATCGACCAATTCTGGACTGGTCAAAATCCTGTGGAAAGCCCACAACTCAGAATATTTCTGCATTTTTTGGCTCAATTCGGTGTTTCAAACATATTTTTTTATGTAATAAGATTGATTTATATGAATCTTTGCTGAGTTCTATATATGGCGGAAACATGGAGGTTTTTCATCTTCATAAATCATGTCAATTTTCTCAAGAGACTATGATGGCAGCAGCTAATTCAATGAGAAATGATATTTTCACATGGCTGTTGTTTGATAAAGGATTAAGGATTTATTCCAAATTTGAAACTCATAATCTGAAGGTATTTCAGTTTCTCATATCTAAATTTGGGTGTTCAGCAAAGATTTCTCGCGAAATTAGGTTTTTATTATCTCTTGATTATGGATTTTTACCTTTTCTGGTGAATTATGGATTTGATATAAATTCCAATGAAAAAGAGGCTCTAATTCATGAAGCAATTAAGAATAAGGACAAGAATATGTATAGGTATTTAATTGAATATGGTGCAGATATCAATATAGAAAACAACAAGGTTTTTTTGCGGTCTTTGGGGAGAATCCACTCTTTTTACTGGTGAATGAAGGGATGATTGAGTTTTTTGATGAGTTTGGTTTAAGTCAATATAGTATTAATCAAAGGATCAGAGTTAACTACATGCCACAAATAACATCAGTACTCCAAGTAGCAATTATGTCTCAAAATATTAAAATGGTTAAGCTTTTACTTGAAAATGGAGCTGATTCCAATATTCCAACCATTATAATAATGAAGTTTCTAATGTTTTTTTGAATAATTTAACCAATATCCATTGCATTTTGCTGTTGAGAAGGACAACATAGAACTAATACAGCTTCTAATTGAAAATAATGCTGATGTGAATTGTCAAGACAATGTTAATTCTTATTAAACGAGCTTTCTTTGTTTCAAAACGCAGAACTCCTCTTCACCAAAGCATTAATAAGGAGAATTTTGGAATTTTTTCATATTTAATTGCCCATCGACCGAATTTAAATTGTGTAGATTTTCGCATTCCTGTGGAGATTCTAATCGTACACCTCTTCATTATGCAATTGAAAGTAATCAAATAGAAATGATTTCTATACTGGTATCAAGCGGTGCAAATCTTAATTGTATTGATATGTTTTGGAAAAGTCTTTTTCTTTGTTTATTTAAATCAATCCAGGACCCCATTAAGTCAGGCAGTTGAGAAAGGAAACTTTGGTATTGTTCAACTCTTAGTTGACAATGGAGCAATAATCAATCTCGATTCTTGTAACTTTATGATTTTATTTTCAAAAATGGTTCAAGTCCACTCTATCTTTCAGTTTTATTGGGAAAATTAGATTTGGTTTCATATTTTATTAGTAAAGGAGCAGATATCAATGTGAGAAATTCCGATATTATTTCATCCATAATAGATTAACGCCATTATTTTTGTCTCTTAGAAAAGGTAATATTGATATATTTGAATTTCTTCTTGAAAATGGATCAAATCCAAATGAGAGGAATGAGACACAAAAAAGAAATTTTCTCATTCATGAAGCTGTAACACTCAATAATCTCAAAGCCATCTTATTATTGATGAAATATGGAGCAGAAATAGATTCAACAGATACATTTCGCTTTTTCTAAATGATTTTCATGTGATATATACAAAATGACTCCCTTACACCTGGCATGTGAATTGGGTCATTTGCATATTGTTAAATTTTTAATTCAAAATGGAGCATCAACTACTGTTGTTGATGAATATAAATACACTCCAGTTGATTATGCCATCATAAATAGATTTAGAAGTATCGAATTACTGTTCGATGAACTGGCAGGAGATAGTTCAGAATAGTAATAAAAAATTCTGATGAGGTATTAATTCACATGAATTGGTTACAACTCTCTTGAATATCTTCAATAATTAGAAATCTGGGATTTGTTATTGTTGGTTTTCTTGAAGAGCCTGAGAAATATCCGTTGTTGTCAAATGATTATCCTATCGAATCAAGTTATCTAAGAATTCATATTTTTGATAAAAAACTCTCTTCAATCTTTGTTGTTGGGTATCTTTGGTGCAGCATCATTCGCAGAGGGAGTTGCATATGCATTAGCAATCAAACAGATCAAATCTACTCAAGTGGTTCATGGTACTCAATTAGCAGTTCATGAGATGACACTCGAAGCGAACCTATATACTATGTCAGCTATAGAAGTTGATACGTTATGTCATGTTCCCAGTAGGGCTTCTTACACTACAACATAAGTTCTCATACACACGGAAGAAGCCAGCTTCGCCATCAGCTCCTCCAAAGAACACAGCTCCGTCGTCAAAGACACTGGCTGGCTGCGGATGTCCCGTGTTGTTACTTCGACAGATTTGTGTGTGATAGAGAGTCTCCCATGTGTATGGCCACGAATAGCATCACAGGGAATAATTTCGCATGTCTCGAGTGTATCTGGACCCTCTACCCATTCACATCGCTTTTAATGTTCGTTATAGTGGCTTCAACGATCGAGAAGAATTGTATGTATGTAGTTGATCCGAACAACGCGAATCATACGATACCCGCATTCAACTGGTCTAACGCGACATGTGAGTATGCGAGTCATTGGTCCTTCGAGATATCTGCGGGTATCTCCATAATACAAGCCCTCCTCGTGCCCACGATATACCATTTATATCTCATAGAAGGTAGTAAGGTTCAGAGAGCATTCGCATGTATGAATGAGGTACTCTCTCCGATATATCCAGCCCTGAAGTTCCTGTTATGGGACATTCCGAGAGATTACATAGTTACTCCTTTAGTGAATCTTCGGAGAGAATCATTCCGTAGAGATCTGGAGAATGAAATGTCTTAAGCATAAGCACCTCCTCTGGAGGATGCCGGCCAGCTCCGCTCGGTGACCGTCCACCCACCCCGAAGAGAAAGATTATGCTTTATCATTCATCATTAATGGTTCACCTCTTTCATTGAAACCAAGATACCACTCCCAAAATGGTTTTTATCGACAAACTCACTGGTTTTCTTCATTTTTTTTCAAACTTCTGAGACCCCATTTCCCAAAAAAGCTTAAAGAGTATCTAGGAGGGGCAGCTATCAATGTGGATAACCTTGTTGCTGCAATTGTTATAACATTCAGGGTTTGGAATTGTTAAAAAAACCTTTTAACGATATGAATTCAATTTTTTCAGACTTTCAGTTCATTTCTATGAGAACACGAGATAAAGTCGCGATGTTCCTTCTTGGAGCGATAAATAACCTTCCATATGTTATTGGTATTGCAAGTGCTCAGCGTATTGTGAAAAATTATAACAAACCATCGTACCTTGGTCTTGTTTTATGGGCAAATACACTTAGTGGTCTCTTTGCTCGTTTTATCAACACGTGGCTTGCGTCTTTATCTGTTCCATACGAAGTTAATTTCTGCGCCAACGCTGCTTCAATGCTTTTTGGTTTACTTGGGTGTGCATTTTCTCCCAATTTTCCATTTACTCTTGTTTGCATTTTTTTCATTGGGTTTTCTTCTTCTTTTGGCGAATCTGTTTTGCTTTGTTATATAACAATCAGAAGAAAGCAATATCTTCTTACATCTTGGAGCAGTGGAACAGGAATGGCCGGAATTATTGGTGCAAGTTATTCTCTAATATGTTCAATGTTTACAATAGCATACTTTTGGTCGTTTATTGCTGTTTCTCCAGTAGTTCTTGTATACATTTGGGCATTTTTCGGTGTGATTTATAAATCACCTGATGAACCCGATGATAGCAGATCAGTTCCACTTATTGGCGAGAATAGTGATAAAGAAAGGGCCGAAATTGGACAATTAGATGACCAACCTGTGAGTTTTTGTGATTTCTCTATCCTGCGACCAGTGTGGTGGTTCATGTTTAATTGCGGCGCTGTGTATTTCTTGGAATACGTCATACAAGGGGCTTTTGTTGATTGCTGCCTGACAAAAGAACAAAATAAGAAATATAAGTATATGTTTCCTTTGTTGAATCTCATGTATCAGATCGGTGTTTTCATATCCAGGAGTTCATTGGCTTTGTTTAAATTCCCATGGGTTGGTTGGCTTACAATAGGTCAGTTGTGCTTTTTCGTTGCGTGGTCTATTCAACCATTCATTCATTATCTCCCAGTTTGGGGCCTTATTTCATCGATGATTTGTGTTGGTCTTTTTGGCGGGTGTTCATATGTTAACTCGTTTTATTTAATCATGAATAGTCCAACATTAAATCCCAAACAGAAAGAAATGGTAACCAGCTGGAATGCATTCTTCATATCTATCTTTATATCATTATCTACCATATTCACATTGATAGCAGAAAACACATTCCTTTCTGGCAAACTCTCAGAATAAATATGAATATTCTATTTATATCTTTAAAAATCATCAAAAGAAATGCCTTGGAATTCTTTTGCAAGGCTATCAAGTTCATTTTTCTGCTTTTCGGTAATGGCTGACTTCTTAACCTTTGTTGTTGTTTCACCATCTTCCTCTTCTGGGTCATCTTCTTGATGGGGTTTCTGTACTTCATTATTCCTTGACACAACTTGAAAAACATGCTCTATTTGGAAGTTCTTAAAATCATCTTCTGTAAAACTAATTACTTTACCCATTGGATAAACAATTCCATCCTGATCAATAAGTTCAGTAGAACACTCAACAGTATCATCAACGGTAGGTGGAATTGTATAATATTTGATTCTTCCCTTATTCCAATCATCAAGAATTGATCTTGCGGTGATATCAATATCTGGTTCAGCTCCTTTCAATAGCTTTCCTCTTTTCACAGCGAGCTGCGAGAGAAAATCATGGGCGTCACCAAATGTTTCGATACCGTATACACTAATAAGTTGATCTTTTGGAACTTTTTCAAGGATAAACGAGACAGGTGCAACAGGATCTTCAAGAAGTTCTATTTTGATTGAGTTTCTGAGAATCATTGATGGAGTAATCTCACTACCACTTGATGGAACTACACCAGGACAATCTAAAATCCTAATCCTTGATGTAACTTCAACTTCTTGCATCGTCTTTGTGAATCCAGGGGTAGAAGCAACTCCAGCTGCATTTCTTCGAGATAAACTGTTAATTACAGAAGATTTCCCGACATTTGGAGCACCAATAACACCAGCTACAATTGATGATCCACCTGCAAATCGGTTAAGAAGCTTTAAAAGACCATCAACGCCAAAAACGTCCGTTGATCTCCATTTTCCATCATGAAGAGGCACATATGTTGCTTTGTTAGGCTGAGACGATGATTTAAATGGAATAACAGGAAATTCTCTTCTTAAAAACATTAGCCACTTATTAAGAACCTCAATAGGAATCAAATCGGCTTTATTCAAAACCAGCACGATTCTCTTACCTCTTTTCAATATATAGTCTTCAAGTTTCTTTGACCTACACCCTATTGGATCGCGGGCATCAAGTACTTCCAATAAAACATCGGCTCCATCCACAACCTTTTTGAACTGAGAAAAATACTGGGTTCTATAGGCCTCTCTTGCTGCAGTTTGTTCAATAATAGGAACTTCAGGAGCATTAACTCCATCCACTATTTCGGCGTATCTGGATTCGGTTGGTTGAACATGCATCTCCTTCTTTCGGTTTTGCTGTTGCCTGGTTAACGCATCCTTGGCTTTTTGGAGGGAATTAAAATCAGGATCTTTCTTTATCTTCTTTCTGCTAAAGGGATCTTGATTCTTTTTCTTAGATTTGTCCTTGTGTCCTTGGCCCATTTTTAGCACAACGATAAATAAGATTCTCAAATATTTTGAGAAGTTTATTTGATAACGCTTTCAAAAGAAATCTAAGAGATCATTAGACTGTTTCGTCTGGGGTGGTGGATTTGGGCGAGCTGGCTGTCCAAAACCTGTCTGTGGTTGTCCAAATCCAGTTTGTGGCTGACCAAAACCTGTTTGTGGTTGTCCAAAACCTGTTTGAGGCTGTCCAAATCCAGTTTGAGGCTGACCGAAACCGGTTTGTGGTTGATTTGGGCGAGCTGGTTGACCGAATCCAGGTTGGGGTTGTCCAAAACCTGTTTGAGGCTGACCGAATCCAGTTTGAGGCTGCCCAAAACCTGTTTGTGGTTGTCCAAATCCAGATTGAGGTTGCCCGAATCCTGTCTGTGGTTGATTAGGGCGAGCTGGTTGTCCGAATCCAGGTTGTGGTTGTCCAAAACCTTGATTTGGCTTTGGTTGGTTTTGAGGAGTTGAAGGAATCATGTCAAGAAGATTTTTGATATCATTCTTAGCAGTATTCTGCATCTGAACTTGTGGTGTGGTGGGTATCTCAAAGATATCGAACTCATTCTTTTGGGGCTGTGGAGCTGGAGCCGGAGTCACTTGAGGACTTGGTGTTGGATTTCCAAATGGAGACCAGTTACTCTGAACTGGGGCTGGAGATGGGGTTGGATTAGGGTTGTTGAATGTCGGAACTTCTCCAACTGGGGCAGGTGCTGGAGCTTTTTGAGCCTTCTTGGAAAACCACTTCTTATCGACATACTTCATTTGAAGGAATTCTCTACGCTTTTTATCATCAGCATTCAAAGGAAGAGGATACTCATCAGGCTTCCATTTACCCATAAAAACTTTATTGAATTCGTCATTATTTGTTGCCTGAAGTGCATTGATTTCTTCAGGAGTAAATGTAGCCATAGAAACAGATTTAATCCTATGCCCAAATTCTCTATGAATACCAGAACAATTTGTGCAAATAAAAGTGCTGTGTGTCGTATCTACATTGACAGCACACTGTTCACCACAATCAGCACACTTTTTATTACTTACGATTTTCATTAAATTTCGTAAAACTCGTTGATGTTGTTTCTGCAAGGCGGAAGACATTTGAGCCAATGGTTAGCTCAACAGAATATTGATAAAATTCAGACGGTTTTCATACTGAATAAATGGTCGGAAGTCCAAATAGAAACCGATCATTTTGTAAATTAGCGACGATTATTTTGTAAAGTTGGAAGGATGAAGAAGAAAAAACGGGGCGAGAGCAGTGGGACAATTGTGCAGATCAGTAGTTCGGAGTTTGGATCTATAGAGATTGGTGGCAAGATGCAAGAAAGAGGGGAGAGAGAAGTTGAGATGTTGAGGAAGCGGGCGAGAGCTCTGAAGAAGGAGGTGAGGGTGATTGACAAGAACAGGGTTAGCAAGTGGGAAGTGGCAAAGATGAAGGAAGAGATTTGGAATTTGTGCCAAGAAAAGAATTTTTGCTATTTCCAGAGTTTGTTTGAAGAATTGGCGAGTGAAATTCAGAGTTCTCGAGTGTTGAAGAACAGAATTAAGCTGATTGAGTGGATGATTGAGCGAGAAAAGGAGAATAGAAATGTGATTGATCGGGATTATAAGGAGATTTTTGATTATTTGAGAATTAATTTTATGGAATCTGGTTTTAACTTTCGGAATCAAGTGGGAGAGTATCAAGAAGATGTTATTGGAGCATCAACAAATCAATTAAATTCATTATATAATGAATTTAACAGTTATGATATTGGGATTATCAACAAACATTCATTGTATAATGCGGCTGAAGGCATATATAATTCATTAAAGAGAATGCCTCCTCCAAATATCGAAAGAATCAAAAATTATATTAGCATTTTAAATGGAAGTATCAGTGTAATTCAAAAATCTATTGTGAGCAATGAGCAAACAATCCAATCACTGGAACAGTTATTTATCCAGGAAAAGATAGATTTTCAAAAAGAAGAAAGAAAACTGCTTGAAGATTTGAACCTTCTAACTTTGAATCATAAAGATAAGGTTAATATATTAGATGAAAGGATTAACAAGCTAATGAATGGAATTCATGAATCATCATTACAATTCCAAACCATTGAAAGGTCAATCAAACAAATAGTGCATAGACCAACTTATGGAGAGTCTAATAACCTGACTTTTATTAAACAGGTTTTAGAGAATGATATATTGATACTTCACAACGATATTATCGAAATGGAAGAAGAAGCTGACAGGCAGCTTAATCTTATGAAAAAAGAAGTTTCCAAATTGAACGAGAAAATCACTCCTTCGAATTACAGCGACTCTGGGTAAAATATTATTATTTCAAAAGCAAAAGCACCATTAATAGAGCATTTCTATTGTTGTATCGGATTCCAACAATGGTAAAAATGTATAGACTATCGAGTGCAGTGAATGGTACATATTCTAATTCTGTAGCAACAATTGAAATCACCTACTCAATTTTATCATATCTTAATGTGGTTTATAATGATTGTGGTTCTCCTTATGGCTTGTTAAGGGTTTCTTATACGAATAATGAATTAGAGTACACAAGCATTTTCTACAATTATGGTGTTGACTTAGTAACGTCATATGGTGATCAATAAAAGTAACAAATTGCATCGCTGATCAACCAAAAACTGAATTTTCTTATTGTTATGATTATTCAGGTTGTCTCTTTAGCCAACAGAAGTATTCTCGCCATAGTACGAATATTGCTTAATGTGATAGTTTTACAGAGGGATTAGAAGCATCATTTTCTTACTTTCCAAAGAATCGAGTATTTTTGCCCTTCTTTTTTTACTATTTGGGTTGGAAAAAACTATTTTTTACTGAGAATGGCCTTCCTGATTTTGGTACATATTCCGTTTTCAACTTTTTTTGATTTTCATACAATGATATTCATTAACTCAACAACCTAACTATTCGATGGCTCACATGGCAGTGATAATGTTGGCAGAAGTTGTGATTCAACAATATGATAGAACAAAGCATGTTGAAAATTAGTTTTTTATAGGCTTAAATAAATATATAGATGAATATGAGACAAAAGATCGGATTGTTTTGAGTGATTCGTGTGATTTAGATGTTTTTTGTCATTTCATTGGTTTTCTTGTGTCAGGACATATTCCAAGTGATAGAAATGACCAGATTGGAGTGATAAATTTGTTGAGAGAATTGGAATCACTGTGTAGTTTTTGTTATCGTCGTTGTTGTCAAGAGAAAGACGGAATTGTTGTTTATAATGGAGAAGAGTTTGAAGTGAATATTGGATGTTTGTTGTTTCATAGTGTAGTTTTTCAAGAATTCTATTAGAATAGTTTTCAACTTTGATTCTTCATATTCTAGAGAATCATTTGAAGTGTTTCTAGATCTGATTCATAATCATTACAGTTATCAAATTCAAATTCGACAATCCCTTTGTCTTCTCTTTTCTTCTTCTCTCAGTCTCTGTTCTTCCTCATTTTTCTTTTCCTCTTCTTGTAGTCGCTGTTCTTCCCTTTTGCTCTTGAGGAATTCAACCACACTCAAATTCCTTGCTACTCTCAATGGTACTTCCCCATCTTCATTTTTTTGCATTTATATCAGTTTTTGATTAACAAGATATTCAACAACACTAAGATGACCATCTCTAGCAGCATAAAGAAGAGGAGTCCAACCAAATCTAAAAACTCATTATTTGTATCTTTTGCATTTATATCAGCTTTTTGATTAACTAGAGATTTAACAACACCAAGATGACCTCTTTGAGCAGCCCAATGAAGATAACTCTTACCTTTAATGCCATCTCGATAATCAGCTCCTTGATTAACTAGATATTCAACAACACTAAGATGACCATTTTGAGCAGCATAATTAAGAGGAGTACCAGTTGAAAACATTCCACTTGATTGAGCATTTATATCAGCTTTTTGATTAACTAGATATTCAACAACACTAAGATGACCATTATAAGCAGCTCTATGAAGAGGAGTCTCATTAAATAGTAAAACTCAACACTTGTATTTTTTGAATTTATATCAGCTTTTTGGTTAACAAGATATTCAACAACACTAAGATGACCATTTCTAGCAGCATAAAGAAGAGGAGTCCAACCAAATCTAAAAACTCAACACAACTAGATTTTGCATTTATATCAACTTTTTGATTAACTAGATATTCAACAACACTAAGATGACCATTCTCAGCAGCTAAATGAAGAGAAATCCAATCAAATACAAAAACTCAGCATGACTATTTTTTGCATTTATATCAGCTTTTTGATTAAATAGATATTCAACAACACTAAGATGACCATTATAAGCAGCTCTATGAAGAGGAGTCTCATTAAATAGTAAAACTCAACATAATCATTTTTTGCATTTATATCAGCTTTTTGATTAACTAGATATTCAACAACACTAAGATGACCACTATTAGCAGCAAAATGGAGAGGAGTCCAATCAAATATAAAAATTCAACAATTGTATTTTTTGAATTTATATCAGCTTTTTGGTTAACTAGATATTCAACAACACTAAGATGACCATTTTGAGCAGCATAATGAAGAGGATTCTTTTCATCTATATCTTTAGCATTTATAACAGCTCCATTTTCAATCATGAAAACTAACAATGGTAGGTGGGAAAACCGAGATGCTTTATAAACAAGATTCGGTGCTAATGATTGTTGGCCTTGACATATATGGAAGAGATCAAAACAACCACCACAGACAACCATAGATAACACATTCTCGTTGATCTCCAATCCTTTCATTAACAAATGCTTAAAACACTTGATTGAACCAAAAAATCCAGCAAAGGATAACAAATCAAGATAATCTGGCCTATAACTCCACTCAAATAGACTCCATCTAGCTTTTTGATTTAAATTATCAATATTTAATAAATCATCAATAACATCATACTTGAGACAATACTCAATACTTGATGGAAGATAACCATATTCGATCAATTGATCAATATCCTCTTCATTCCCTAAGAATGATTCATCAATACCATAAGGTTTGGACTTATTTTTAATAAAACTATAAAAATCTTTGATCTCTTTCCGAAAATAATAGCTTAACAAGAAAGTGTTACCATTTCTTAAAAATGGTTCGATTTCTTCAAATACAAAAACCCCTCTTTTGTATAATTGATATATCAAAACTGGGCATTTATTAGATTTATCCAATAGTTTTTGACGAAAATCAGCAAATTTGTAATACTCAGTTGATAATCGCACCGCTTTTTCAAGTTGATGTGGCCGAATCTTTGGTAATTCGATAATTCTATCGACACAAAACTCCATATCATTTATTCTAATCTCATTTCCTTCTCCAAAAAGAAATCTCTCAAATGAAATTTTCTCTTCCATCTGATACAAAAATGACATTAATAAGTATTAAATCAAAAGGAAGTGATTTCATTCCTTGTAAGCAAACCAAGAATAAAAGAAACTATCTTCAAAATGCTCATCGCTGACAGAAACTACCTTGTATGGTCAAGATACTACTGGTGAACAATAATACTAAAATGAAGTTTAAATATCATCATTTTCATTGAATATTGAATTTATGAACCTACTCTGATTTGACTTCTTTTATCTTTATTAGATTTGGATATCTTTTTCTAGCTTTATCTCGAATTTTCAAAAAGTTTCAATATTTAAGGCATTTTCTAGCAATTTTGACCATTCCCAAAATACCTCAAATTGGTCCATGTTGTGTGGCATCAACGCATATATTTTTTAAAAACCAAAGATTTTTCATTTGTGTCCGATTTTAGCCAATTTTCTGCCATTTTAAGTACCAGCATCAGAATTTGAGCCCAAAAAAATTGGGTTCATTAACAGGACAAAAGAGATTTGTTGAATATATCTCCATTTTTTCTTATATTGAAAAGCAAAAATTCAGTTTCGTTACCCAATATGAAACTTCCTGGAACCATGTCAATTATTTTTCTTCAAACAATCAATCATCACCATTTTTCCGATTTTAGTGAATAGTTTTCTTTTATGATTTGCATAATGAGACACCTCTTCACTGGGCTACGTTATTTGGATAGTAAAAGGCTGTAGATTGCTTATTGAGCATGGAGATGAAGTTAATGTACAGACGAATTATGTGTGTTAATTTTTTTTAATAATTTGAGTTATTAATAACTTACTCTATGATAATGAAAAGCAATTCAATCCAGTTTCCTATGAAAAAATCAGCAATAAAGTGGGGGCAATCTTGAGAAGAAAACCTCTGTACAATCTCTGATTTTTCAAAAATATTGCTAAGTCCAAGAACAAAAATTGTCCCTTCTTAACAATGGGATATCATCTTGATTTTTAATAACTTGCGATCTCACTCATAGACTGTGTTTAGAAAAGAATTGCTTTATTCGCAAATACAACAACACAAAGATGGCCATTTTGAGCAGCCCAATGATGAGGAGTCCGGTTAAATAAAAAAACTCAACATTAGTATCTTTCCACCAAAAGGATTTGTTGGATGAGTATAAACATTGATTAAAAAGTAAAAATCCATCTCAACCCGCTTTTTAATGTTAATTATAATATTTACTCAAATGCATCTGCTTTTTTGCTTGGAGGAGGAGCCTTCTTTGTTGGAGGCTTTTTTCTTAAAGAAGAAGATCTCACTAAAGCAGAGAACTGTAATGAATCCTCATATACCAATTCTTCAATGAAATCATGAACATTTTGGTCAAAATCCTTTGATTCAAGTTTTGGAGCCAAAGATAGTAAAGACTCAAAGTAACCATCAATTAAAGCCGTCTCAAAAACATGCTTTTGCTCAGGCATTCGAGATTTTCCAATTTCCTCAAGGATTGTATTTATAGTATTCTTCATATTATACTTTTTAAGGTATGTCATCACCAATGAAAGACCATCATTCCAAAAAGCACTATCAAAAGACGATAATCTAGGTTGGAGCGTACAAAGCTTTTGATTAGAAGAAGAAACAACGTGTTCAGCTAACAATGATATTGATTGGGACTGATAATGATTCGTACCACCCGCTTTATCAAAAATTTCTCTGGTTCTCGTTGCAATTTCATCTTGATGAATAGCCGCAAATATTCTAGTCTCTTCTGATAATGACTGTTTTTCTTTCATTCTAAACTGAAAGTTTACTAATCGTACATTCTATACTGGTACCTCAATTTCGTCCTCCATTTTTATCATCATTTGCACATTAGAAATGATTGATTCCAAAGAAACATCGAATCCAGACTGGACAGTGGCAACTATTGGATTGTTATTTTGCTTCAAATATGTTAAAAGCTGATTTAAAAGTATATCTTCTGTATAAAGGGAGAGTGTTTCAGCTTCAATATACTCTGGGGAAGTACTGGCCATTGACATTGTTTCCTCTGTCGAGGAAAAACAATCATATTGAGATTCAACTTTTTGCAAATCTTTGAACAAAGAATTAAGAATAAAAATCGTTTCATGGTTATCAAGATGCTTTGACATACTGAAGAATGCAGGTATTAATCCCCTATACCCAACAGAATCCACCCATTGTAGAAGAAATTCATTCCTTTCATTCGCTATTAATGTTAAAACAGCGAGCGGATCAACAATCAACATTGATGATATCAACTGGGCTCCATAAGATTGACAACGGGGAATACTAAGAGATAGTTTGGCATGTTCTAAAAGAATATCAAATATTTGCACGGATTCGTTCCCAAGAATTACAGTTAAAGCCGAAACAAAATACAAGGATCCACAATATGAACCATTGTTTAGTCCCTGTGTGCTGTTTAAAAACTCAATCGCCAAATGAACAAACATCGATGAGAAGTCTTGAACATGTTTTGGGTCTTTAATCACAAGATTCCTATAAACAATGCATGCTTCTTCATGAAATTTAAATCCATAATCAACTATGATACATGGCAAAAAATCAATTATTTCCCAATGAATGTTGGAGATTTCCGGCGAATAAGCAACCACACAACTTAAAACATCAAGGAGCTCAACAGTGGATGGACTGGCCTTATACGCATCAAATATTAATGGCAAAAGATGAGATATTGACTCATTTGCCACTTGAGACGACGAAGAAAGAGCCTTAATAAATGATGTCAATGATGATAAGATTACACTTGCAGATGGGCGATGTTGACTATTATAGTAGTCGCAATACAAAGAAAACAAAGTATCAATGAAAGTTGTACCAATTTCTAAAAGTTGAGATCCAAAAAAAACCACTATTGTTTTCACATTAATAGCAAATTCAAAATCATTAAATTCTTGTGCCAATTTAATATAAATGATCAAAATATCTAGAATATTTTCATGGAATTTTTCTTTCAATAATTCCTTTTGCTGTGTGTTTTGTATCATGGATGAAAACACTTGAGCAGCAAAGTATTGAATTATTAGGGGGCTATCAAACATCATCATTAAAATACTCTCAGAATTATCTTGAATTGCCATGAATTGAGGCATATAAGATAAAACAAACAAAACCCCAGATCTTATTATAATACTATCAAGCAATAAAAACTGAGACAAGTGATATAGCAATTGATTATTCTCATCTGAATACTTTATAGAGAATGAGTTTGCACATGATGCAAATAAATGCAGAGCACTATAAATGAGAGCTTCATCAGATATTGATTTTTCGGTTTGGGATAAAACTTCATCAGATATACTAATTAAAACCCTATAAAAAGATTCACATATTTCATTACTATTCATTGATCTTAATGATAGCTTTCTAAACAAATAGCCTCTTGGGTCAGAATTATCGATTGGATTAGAGTGAAATCGCTCAATAAACTCGACCGGATCTGTTGAAACAATATCAACTTCATCTTCCTGAAGAAGGAAAAACGGTAGGAAAACAAAGCGAGATACTGTATCAATGTCATTCAACATTATATTCCATGTGATTTGATTTGAAAGCATAACGCTCAAAGCACTTGATATACTACCTAACACTTTTGGATCATGATCATACCTTATTGAATCAGCAACACATGTGAAAAAATCAAAGCATTGGTCATCATTAATCAAATGAGGCCACTTGTATAAATAATGAGAAACAAAATCCATTCCTCTTTGTATAAACCTATCATAGTCAGCGCAATGAATTTTATCTTCTTCATAAACAGATATCAGTTTCACCCAATTGGAAAAGAGAGTGTGATCATTAGAAAAATATTCTGGGATATGATATAAAGATGCTTTAAACGCAAGTCTATAACACAAACTCTTTTCATAATATGAAGTTGAATCATATAATACAGATGTCAAAAAAGGGAAAACAAGATCAACCATTTGATGATATAAATACAAATTTTCTTCATTTGCTGAGTTTAATGAAGGCACAAGGGAGCTGGAAAACAATAGTCCACACAATGTACCATTTTCACAACATTGCTCAAAAGATGCAACAAACCAATCCCATGGATAGTTAAACACTATTTTCTCCATTAATTTTCTAAATACTGACACAATTAGGGAATTCAGATCTGGAGATGCATTTTTTAACAATTCAACCATTGAATTAGCAATCATTTCTTTAGGAAAAAAACTCTCATCCCAAAACTTATTTATACCATGCTGTATTTGTATTATTGATGATGCTCTTATCCCACGATTTCTCTCTTTTGACATAGCAATTTGGAAAATCAATGGATAAAAATCATTTTCAGCAGAAAGTTCATATAAATTTTGCGTGGCATTTTCAATTGTTTCGTTGGAAACACCGTCATTGCTAGAATAAGTCTGTTGCAAAAGAGAAACAATGGTATCTAACATCAAACAGGTCTAACATTGAGTTTATTAATCGTTTTTTTCTTCATCTGAACTTAAGCTCTCAGAGACATTCTGGAAATCTCCAGTATCGAGCAATAATGAGCGGGCAATTTCGTCTACCTTCTCTTTAGCAACATTGTGGCACTTGATGAATCTTGATAAATTGAATATTCCTAGTATGAACACAATTAAAAATGTAATGAACCAGGGGATAACTCCAAGGAATAGAGAAATTATAGAAAGAACAATAGATACAATATTGATACCAAAAAGAGAGAGCCAAAATACATTTGAATTAGTAGTGGTAGCAACAAAAGGAACCGGACGAGAATAGTAATAAATAAAAGGGAAAGAATTGGCATTTTTGAAATCGAAATACCATGATAATCCTACAAGATGATAGCCAAAATAGCTTCTAACGGCGAAAAACGAAATTAAATAGAGAGTTAGGCAAATTGAGCAATTCCGGGCAAAAAATCGGTGGTTTTGAATTGTGAATAAATATAAATAGGGAAGAAGTTGAACCAGCAAGTAAAGCCAAATTGACGCATGCGAATCATTAACATAGATGGATTCCTCGATAAGATGATGCTCGTCAGTAGCAAAACTACCATTTGGTTGTTGACTGTTTCTCATTTAAACAAAATTATCGGCCAAATAGATGTTTTTTTACTTGTTTTTAGCTCTTTGCTCAGCATTGGGCCACCCTTTTTCGACACCAATTTCCAAAGAAAACCTATTTAGTTATATTGGCAGCGTAAAACATGTAATTTTGCATTTTTATGCACCAGATTGTCCACATTGTGAAGAGCTTGCACCCGAGTGGAACGAAGTAACACGCATTTACCGCCCAAATGATAATATAGTATTTGCAGTTGTTAATTGTGATAGATGGAGAAGCATATGTTCAAGTTTGGATGGATCGGCCACACCAACAATACAGTATTTTCCTCCACGCGAAAGGAGAGGAGTAGCATATGGTGGAAGCCATGATGTGATATCTATTGTTAAGTGGATCAAGGCAAACACAGGCATAATGCCATTTACCAAACCAGGGTCTATGGTATACACAACACCTAAAGAGCTTAAGTACCTCACAGAATCAAAGAGCGTATTTCTTGCCATTGATGACTCCAAATCCCACTTTTATAACCAGACTGAGATCAGACAAGCAGAGAGCTTAGTTAGTTCAGAGTTTCGTGCACTGTCTCCTTCAGATTATCCAAAAGAATCCAGTCAATATTGCAGCGATATTCCTTGCTTGGTTTTTCTACAAGGGGACAAAAAGACACTATACAATGGACCTGTTAACCACACTGCAGTCGCTTCATTTGTGGAAATACTTCTGGCCTCGCCTGATTTATAAAAATTTATGAATAATACAATGTTTCCTGATTCATATGACGAAGCCGAATTGCTGAAAATCCTTGAAAGCGAGAGAAAGAAGCTTAAAAGTCTTGTTGACAAGATTCCAGATAAAAAACCAGAAGAAAATACTGATAATTTGTTTATCTGCAGAAAGTTATCAGATGACCCATTATTTTCATGCACAATTTCTCTAGATTATTCTATTTATTATCCAGAAGAAGATCATGTCAGAGTTTTTTTCATGGAAAAATGGAAATGTCTAAACATATTTCGAAAAAAGGGATTTGATAGGCTTTTTTTCCCATTAGTTTCAACGCCAATCTTCATTTCTTATCCTGATCAAGAAGAATCAGTTACAAGTATTTGCACCTTTTGTAATGATTTATATTTATTGGTTCTTTATGCTAGTCGGAATCTATATCGGCATTATTTTTATGATGGATATGCATATCATGACTTAATAACAATGAAACAGCACTCTCTCATGCTGATTCAATCACATACATCTTGGATGATTTTTGTGTTTGGTTTTAATAGTATCACATTTGTTGATAGCAAATTTGAAATCTCAAGGTCGTTCAATGTTGGAGATTATCCAATAACGGATATATATGTATCAAATTCACCAAATCTTATGCTCATTAAGAATACAAATGAGGTTTTACTGTTTTCGTTACCAGAAAATAGCATTATTGTAAGTTTAAATGTTGATCCAGTTCTCGGATGTATTATTTCTGAGAAATGCATTCTTATTGTTCTTAGAAACTCTGTTAGAATATATAGAGAAAGAGGCGTTCTTGATAAAGAAATGGAAATAGATGTTCATGTTGCATGTTGCAATGATAGGATTTTTGGTATTGTAAAAAGCGATAAACATACCATTGTGATAATGAATTATGACTTGAAGCAGTATTTCTCTATTGAATTGATAGGAGAAGAGATTAATAATATCTGTATGTCGAGTTATGATCGAAAAATGTATTTAATTGTCACTAGACATAATGGAAGCATTGAAGTCTACTCAATTACATATCATTAAGCAATAAGCTCACTTATTAATCGATCTTAGTAAAGAGCTGTTTCTAGATATTTTATCTTCATTCTCTTTCAGAAAATGCTTTGCTTCAAGAAAGAGATGAACAAGTGCTTTCTGATCAACAGGGGTGACGTTCCCGGCCCGAAATAGAGGAATCCATTTTGGAGAATGACGCAAACCATCAATTGATGGTGTTTTTTCAGACATGATCCTACAAACTAGGCATGGGGGGAATGATTCACCCTTCATCCTTATTTGAAGTTTTGCCATCATTTTGGAATCTGATGATTCTAAAAATTCTGGATATATACGACTTAGATCCTTAGGATTTAATGTGCTTTCAAACTCTTTACTACAATATTTCAAATACTTATACACAACCCTTGCCATATACCGATTCCAAGCCTTTCTAATCATATTACCAGCATAATTTCTGGAATGCTTATAAACCAAAGGATATTTCAACGAAAAGTCATCAGAGTCTTCCATAACGAAAATGAGAAACGTTAGCTTTATTATCCAAAGATCGACCTTTTCATCTTCTGTATCATTATCCCAGCCTTTCTATCCTGTCCAATCCTATTTAGAAGATTCTTTAGGGATTCCTTATCAGAAGCAGTTGATGATCCACTTTGAACATTATTAAGCCTCTTAGTAGCTTGATCCATAAGTCTTGACAAAAATGGAGCATTTGCAATAAGTGGTGATGATTCAATTGCTTCTCCCCACGAATGGGAGATAATATCACGAAGAACTTTCTTGTCCGCCGCAGATAAGAAATATTTTAAGGCAACTTGGTAGTAAGCATTAGCATGGGCTCCAAAATCAGAGAGTTTATCCAGTGGGATCAATGAATTATCAATGCTTTGTTTCATATTGTGGGATTCAGTAGGCAGGGTTCTAAATGCACCAAGAAAAACTTTACCAGTTGAAGCTGTTTGAATAGGATCAATTACCAATGCTGCAAATGCGCCATATCCATCTTGGCAAGATCTTTGTGTCGCAATATCGATACCAGAGAGCCAGCAGCCGTATGATGGATGGGAGTGATACCATCCCGAAATAAAATCCTTGCGACCTGTTCTTTCAACCGATGATTTATGCATAAACATTTCAGTATTAGCCTCATCTGTGGCGTTAACTCTTGTTTCAGTCCCAATAACAGATGTTGGAAGTGCTTCAGTCAAGAAAAACTTATGATCACGGCTTTGGCCATATAAAAAACCAAGAATCTCGTTCTTTCCTCCATTAATGGAATGTTTGATCATTGTAATTAATGCACGCGGTGTGACATAGCATTCCTGAAAATAATAAGGATCATGTTTGTATTCTCGTCGATTTTCAAATTGATCCTTATATTCTTCATCAATATAAAAGAAGAGTTTTTCGTCTATCATCAATGGCACTTTTATGTCATTTATGGATATGATATGAGAAAAGTGTAAAGGTGACAATTGGCACTCGATTAATAAATCTAACAATTTATCATGGTAATTAACAGAAAAGCTATTATCATTTATCATTCTGTGATACGTATAATGTGAATTGAAGTATATCGATCCTCCCAAATAAGCTAATCAGTTATAGAACATTGACATATTGATGTACTTTGAGAAACAACTACCAATAAGGTTTTCTCTTCACCAAATCCAGAAAGACTGAAACTTTAACTTACAAGTATTATACTCTTGTAAATGTGAATCCAAAAAAGAAAAAAAACAATCATATTATAATGTTTTATTTATCCATGAGATAATAATAATAACTTGTATTGACTCGATACCATACACATATTTAGGAAATGCCATCTGGATCCTCTTGTTTATCAAAATATTGGATTATTTGTTAGGATATTTTTATTTAATACTCAATTTAATAATTAATATAATCCATAACACTCATTTCTTTGGCTTTCTAAATAATATTGGGGTTTTCTCGACTTTATTTAAATTTTTCTCGAAAATAGAATTCGAAATTACAGGTAAGTTTAACAGAAATTCCAAAATGAAAACAATTTCTAACAAACTTAATACTAATTTGATGATCATTTTTGGATTTTTATTTATCATTATTCTTGTTAATTCAGAAAAGCTCTATCAGTTTAATCAACTCGTATCACAATTAACAATTGTAACCAAGTTTTTTAACTATCCCAATGAATTCCCAATTTCCCCTCAATTGTCTTTCAGGTTGATTGGTAGTAATATCATTTATGATACTGGTTTTGGGTGTAAAAGAATAGACCAAGGGAGGTCTTATGTAGATGAAGATATTAATATTTCGTTCTGTTTCTTCTCAAGATCTGTGATGTACTCTGGATTTGGTGGAGTAATATATTTTTCTTATGGTAGTTCATACTCGATGAATGTCAAATATTCAATGTTCTTTAACGGTGTTTGTTCTCAACATGGAGGTGCAATTCATTTCTATTCTCACAAATCATGTCTCAGAATGATATGTGCTAATAGTTGCTCTGCTTCTTTTGCGTATCATTTGGCTTATCTTAGTGCTTCTCAAGTGAATCATGTGGAGTATCTATCAGTATCAAATTGCTCTCATGATACAACAGGAGATTTTTCTTTGTTCTTATTCAATGGTGATCAGAGAGTTGACAATTCAAACAGTTCAATGAATAATGCTTGTTCAAATTCTGGGATTCGGGTTTTTGAATCTTCTTCATTTAAAAGTTCTCACAATACCTTCTCAAACAACAAGGTATCTTCTTATATTTGCATATGCTTCTATTCTACCTCAGGAACAATATCCATGTCATATGATAATATTGCTTATAACAACAGTCCACCTAATGGGGTTGTAACAGTGTATGGAGAAGGATCAATACAGATGATGTATTGAATATTTCTTAATAATCAGGACTGTTTGTTCAATTTGAATGAAGGTAGAGATTCATATTCTCATGGCAAATATTTATCATTCTCAGGAGATTCCTATGGAAATCATCTCTGGATATTGTTCAATTACGGATTTTTTTTAAAACAATTCATCCAAAATGCTTTAGACAAGAAATTTTATGATGGTTATGGAGTAAATGCAATATGTGTATAGGTGAATGATATATCACTTTGAACTCTTTCATCTTAGCTATTTGGCTAGTGAATACACATTCGATATATGTTCTGTGGATAGTATCTTTGGATGTTTCTGAGGAAGAGAATTATCAGCATTACAATGCTATGATTAGAAGAATTTTCTGTTTGTTTGTGAACAATGTTAGCAGATGCCATTGAATATAAGGAATAATAGAGATATTTGCACTTGCTATTAGATGAATTGCTGTTTGAGAATGTGCAATTTGTGGTTGTGAATATTGAAGGAGAGTGGATCTTAATACCAGAACCCTGAAAAACATTGATCATTTCCATGTTGTTGCAATCAGCTCTATGATAACCATGTGATGTTTTCAATTTAACTTGCCAGATCAAATCTTATTTCGTTTTAAAGTTTCAAAATATATAAATGATCTAACAAATCCCTTGATAGGATCAACTTGAAGAATAATAAAATGTAAAATCTAATATAAAAATGAAAAAATCCGAGAAATTGCCTGTTTTTGATATTGGTAAAGATAGGATTACAGAGTCATTCCAAAAAATTAGTGCGAATCCGCAATTTACAGAGAAATATATGAATTCTTTGATGAATAATCTTGAACAAATCAAAGTTGTCTCATTAGAAATTTCCAAAACGATCACAAATAATAGCAATTCTTTAAAAATCCAAAAAATACCACCAATCAATCAAACTTTTAAGGTGAATTCATTTCTTGTTCAGACAATTACTGAGCATTGCAAGTTTTTGGGCAGAAATCCCCAGACAGAAGAAGGAGGAGAAGTTTTGCTGCATCCAAAAGTGAAAAGAAAGAATGAGGAAGATGATAATTCTGAGGAATTTGAGTTTTCGACATATAATACCACTGGTTTTCCAATAATGAGGCTTCCTACATTGGTATCACGACCTCCAATGGTATCATTCTGTCCTTTTTCATTACCACAAATCCCTTCTGTTCCTGTTTCGGGAATCCCCCGAGACCCAATTCGAATTACATTGAATATCAAACCAGTTCTACCACAAACAAAGAGTGATATCGAAAACAAATCTCATAATTCCAACTTCAGCGAGATCAATACACTTGCAATTAAGATGCTAGATCCTCCCGATCCATTAACGATAGATCTTTCAATTGGATATACTATGCCAATTCCAACCCCCATACAATATCTATCTTTCGATATCAAACGAAAAGCAGCCCCCCTTCTGAAACCTTTGCCATTTTCTTCCCGTGAAATTCTAAAAGATGTTCCTGTTTTAAGAACGCCATTGACTCAAGAGCAGTTTAAATTGTAGTTTAAATATCCAACTAGATTGATATATGATAAGAGGATTATTTACTTTTTTTATTCATATAGTTTTCGACAAGAGCTTTTATCAGAATATTTGGATAAATAGTGACATATTTTTAATATCTTCTAAGATTAATGTGATTCAGAGTGATGAATCATTGGATTTCATTGTATGTATGAATGAATAAATAATTTTTAAACAAATAATATTCAATTTTCCTCCATATTTGAATACAAGGAATTGACAGAAAAGAGTATTCACTATTCTAGTTATTTTGCCTATCTATATATTGTTGAGTATTATATTTCGAATGGATGTATTCCAAATGCATTAACACTTGAAGATGATACTATTCTTCATTTGGCAAGATCTCAAGGTCAACTTAACATTGTAAAGTTCCTTTTTCTGAAAGGATATGATCAATCCTTGAAGAAAGAGTCAACCATTCATCAATCATGTTTTAATTGTCATAATGATATTGTTGAATATTTAATTGTGAATGATTTTAGAATAAGTGATTTGGATTCAATCAATAGAACCCCACCTCCCTTCGCATGTGTTAATGGTGATCTGAAAATTATTGGATTTTTTGTTGAAAAAGGTAGAAATGTCAACTCAGCTACAAAAAACATGTTTACTCCCCTTCATTTGGCATGTTGTAATGGTTTTCTAGATTCAGTGATATACCTTGTTTAAAATGGAGCAATAATCAATTCAAAATATAATTGCAACGAAGCACCACTAAATATTGCTAGGTTTTATGAGCAAAAAGAAGTAATTTGGGTTTTTTAACAAAACCAAGTTGGCTAATTACATCACATACGTTTAGAATATATATTCTTATACATTGTATTCATTTCAAATAGAATCAATTATTGAGTTTGAAGAGTTTCTTTTTGGAGATAACCACATGTTATTGAGTATTGATATGGTTGATATTGATTTTTTAGTTCACAAAATATGTATGCTTCCAATTCTTCGGCCTTTTTTTGTTGACAAAGCCCACAGTCTTTCAAAGAAGTACATTGAAAATCATGTTTTTAGAAATAAAATACTAAAAAAGTCAATGGCAATGTGTCCAATTATTATATATCATCTCTATAAATCTTCAATGATATTTTTTGATGATGTTAAATCATTGTTGAACGATGAAAAGATTATTATTCCTTGTTTCTTCTTTAGGAAGGAAATAGATGACTTCAATATGTTTATTAGAAGGAAAACTGAATCTTCTAACTTTAATAAGTATTTGATTTTCTCGGAAGAAAATATTGAAGCTTTGCTCGAATATGGTTTTTTGCCATCTTCAATTGAGTATTGCTTGAAGTATGACGATTATGATAGTTTTCGAAATATATTTAATGCCAATATCCATCAAATGGCAAACTGGAATCCATTTGAGTGGAGTCAAAGACCAAAATCTTTGGATATATTATCTTTCTCAGGCCATTATGGATCAATAAAATGTTTTAAGCATATACTTATGAATGAAGGCGCTGTTTTTAAACCAGGTAATGGAGATTTGATCTTTAGTGGGAACACAGACATTATTCATATGTACAATCATTATATAATCGATTTCGGTGAAAATTTGCGCTATTCTACTGAAATTTCAAGGATATCATTGGTTAAATATTTCTTGGAAAAGGGAGCCAATATTGATTCAAAGAATATGGATGGTGATTCTTCCCTTCATATTGCTTCAAGAGAAGGATTCTTTTATATTGTGAATTATTTAATTGAACAAAAAGCAGACCCCAATATTTCCAATAATTCATTCGAAACACCACTTCATCTTGCTTCTATTCACGGACATTTTTATATTGTTGAGTTTTTAATTAACAATCATTCGGAAATTAATTCAAAAGATGGAAATGGCTATTGTCGTCACATAATTGGACGCCATTACATAATGCTTGCATAAACGGACACATCAACATCGTTCAATTATTAGTGAAAGCCAATGCCAATATTCATGCTATCACTAAACAAAACTGGACTCCGCTTCGTTGTGCAGCATTTAACAATCATTTGGAAATTTTTAAATACCTCATGAATAAAGGAGCAACCCTTTAGTTTACATATTTTATATTATCGTTGCAGGGTAAAATATTTCCCAAATAGGGTAATATTACCCTTAGACCTAGAATGTCGATTTCGAATGATGAACTCAGCTTTTTGATCTTACGATACTTCAAAGAATCTGGTTTTAATCATTCTCATTTTACTTATATTAACGAATCGAATATTGACACAACTTCGATTAATGGCTCACAGATACCTCCTGGTGCTTTGATTACATTATTACAAAAGGGATTGTTATATATTCAGCTTGAAAGGCAAATATTGAATGGTGGAAAAGGGAGTGAACAAGGATTTGGCTCGCAAATTACTTTATTAAACGCCGCCTTGAGAGAAGGAACAGCTCTTGGTCCAAAAGACACCAAAAAAGTTGTCGATGATTCTGTTTCTGCTTCTATTCCTCTAGATCAGAATAATTCTATTACATTATCAGAACATATTTATGATGCGATTTGCTGTTGCTGGTCAAAAGATAGCAGATTTCTTGCAACTGGAAGCTCAGACAACAGTGCTATTATATGGGATCTTTCCAATATTCAATCAGTTTCTCAATGCAAACTTCAGCATGGAGAAGCTGATTCGAAGCAAGGAGCACACCAAGTTAATACATTAGATTGGTCGCCAGATGGCAAGTATCTTGTAACAGGATGTTCGGATGGGTCAGTTAGGTTATTCGATCATAACGGAAGCTTGATTCACTCTATTCAAGGCAAAGAAAGGATTATCCATGCAGTGAGGTTCGATCCATCAGGACAAAGATTCATAGTCGGAGATAGCTTATCCAAACTTAGGGTTTGCGCAGCGCAGAATGGCCAAAAAATCAAATCCATCAAGCTTAATCATGAAGCAATTCACGACGCAGCTTGGAAGAACGAAATTTCTTTTGCAGTGGGATGCTATGATGGAGTTGTTGCAGTTTTTGATTCTATAGAAGCAGAACCAGTTATTTTAACTGGACATACTTTGATTGTGAATTCTGTTGCATGGGATTTGCAAGACAACGGAATTCTCGCTTCATGTTCAGATGATTCTACGGTTAGGGTATGGAAGAATAACCAAGAACAATATGTGTTATCAGGTCACAGATTCGCAGTATACGCTATTAAATGGAGTATAAATGGTCTTCTCGCATCCTCATCTATGGATTGTACTGTTAGAATATGGGACCCCAACACAGGAAACTGCTTGCATGTTCTACAACAGCACCAGAAATTGATATATGCACTCTCATTCTCTCCATGTGGTCGATATTTAGTGTCTGGAAGTAACGATCAAACAATTAAATTCTGGAATTCCTCTACAGGTGAACTCCTTGTATCATGCTTAGGAAAGCAAAATATCATGGATTTGCAATACGATGGAACAGGGAAGTATGTAGCCGCATGTTTAGAAGGCGGTAATGTAGTACTATTGCAAACAGAGTCCCTGTCTATTTGAATAAAAATTGCTTTCTCAGGCCTCGACGATGAATGTGCCAAATTTACCCTTCTTTCGATTGGAATGAGTACTGCTTATAGAACTCAAGAAATCAGCCTCCCAACTCCTTATTGGAATAATCTAAGTCCCTCAGATAAGACAGAGTTTCAGCGCCTTCGAAACAATTTCCACCAGAGCCAGAAAATGTCGAGTAAGGATAGAAGGTTGGTTTCATTTTCCAACGAGTTAATAACCATTCTTAAATTTATAGAGCGTAGCGAGTCTGGGCGCGAAAACCGGACTGTTTTAGTTGGGGTTTGCTTTGCGGGTCCTTTTATTGGAGTCAATACTCGTCAATTAAAGAACTTTTTGGGCAGATGCAAATCGTCTATTAATGGAAGTTTTCAACAGCTGGGATATGTTGCACTCAGAACAAAATCAAAGGCCAGAACATGCGTTCTTTCGATTATTCCATCTCTAATCAATGATCAGAATATACTTCGGCAATGGACTGTGAGATGTGCTGCTGATGATGCCCAGTTTTGTTTTATTACTAACCTAAGATCTCTCGTTTTGCCCACAATCACAAGCGAAGACCTCAATGATGAGCACCGAAATGCCATACAGATTCCACATCCTGTTCGGCCCAAGACACCTTCAAATCAAGTACAATTCAAAAATCCTATATCTGCGCCTGTTAACCAGTGGATACCAACACAACCAAGTACAATGTTTGCTCACCAACCTAATGATTACTTTGGAAGCCAGACTATTGACAACCAATGGACAGAAACCAATTACCATGAGCTCCCAGCTTCATACTCTACTGATTTTTCAGATTTGCATGATACATGGATAGATAATTCTAGCAATGATTGGAACAATAACCTTGATAATAACTCATCAAGAATAATGCCCAGATCTCAATCAGCCTGTTTTGATTTCGATGGCCCACGTGGATCCTTTTCTGAAAACTTCTCAATGTTCTAGAAAAAGCTATAGATCTTAAATCTAATATGTTTTTTGGGCTTCACTTTAGGAGCAATGAGTCTATATACAGTGACATTCGAAACAGACTCTGATTTCGAGACTCCAAACCATGACATAGTTAATACGGATACAGAGATTCCAGGAGAAATCAATAATAAAGTTGAATCCGTTTCTCCTGAAAGCCAAGTTGAAATTATTCCAGATGAGAGATTGATTCCTTATAGGATTGAAAGGCGGATAAACTACTCTTGGAGAGGGAAAAGAACACATTTCCAGCTTTATAGAGGAGGAATACCACTTTATCATTCCAAAATCAAAAAATCCGGGTTATCAAATCCAGTTTTAATATCAAAAGGCAATGATTCTCATTTTAGTGATTCTGAATTTGAAGGTGTAATCATTATGAATGAAGAAGAAACCGAGTTTTCATTGAGAGAGAAAAACCAATTTGGAAGAGAAATTGCAGTGATTCGTTTCAAGGAGTATCCTGGTAATTGTCGACCACGAATAATGAAAGTAAGGATTTTTTTTGGTGAAGAAACACATTCATTGAGTTTGCATAGTTCTGAACCAA